>Ga0116227_10009473_pt1 | contig 17653 bp, 6 predicted proteins | sample S1TSphgellanicum_FD_89693 | JGI IMG/M metagenome (GOLD analysis project Ga0116227, IMG submission 89693) | Host-associated microbial communities from peat moss isolated from Minnesota, USA - S1T2_Fb - Sphagnum magellanicum MG | ecosystem: Host-associated > Plants > Peat moss > Unclassified... | reverse complement strand
TCAGCAGCAAAAAGAAATGGACTGTCATGAACCCCATCCGGCGCCAAATGAAAAAACGCAACCCATCCAGTGGACAGAACGGCCAACTGGTGCATTGGTGGCTGTTAATTCACTCTGGCCCATCAATCCGATTTTCAAACCGATTATCATCAAATGTGATACCGTTGATTCATTGTGAAAACCAGTTTGAGAACCAGTCAGAGAGAATGGAGGGTCCTAGTGAGAACTGCCCAATGCTGGTTTTTAGTGAGTACCTACTGAGAATCCAGTAGGCCTTACCCATGTACTAAGAATCTCCTCCATGTATGTACTTACATCGTAGTCACTTATTTGTCCTACCCATGTGCAGGACCGATCTTTTACAAGATACATTACCAGTGTGAAAACCAACATCACCACTGATGGGATTCATTCACAAATTACAATTAAGTAAATATTGGGCTATATGGGGCCTCCAAGATATAGGGTAGGGAACCTCATTGAGGCTCGTCTCAGATTTGAGGGCCATAGGAGGTACTTTCAAATACAAAGACTAAATTTGGAATGTTTTTTTTTATGGGATGGTGAGTTTGCTGGGTGTTAGTTCACTCTGGCCTTCAAAATGGTAAAAGCAAGGCAAGAGAGAACCAACATGCACCCCCACCAATGCACCATCCATTGGAAGTCTATTGTGACTAAGTTACGGATGAACCCCAACTAAGTTAACATCAAGTTGCATCTTGGTAACCTACCTATAGTGAAGGATAGGTCATGTAAGTAGCTAAGTAGGAAGGTGGTTACTAGGTAGTGGTTCAATATAGATTATCAATTCATAGGTAAGGGCTAGTGGGTTGTTAGTAGGTAGGTAGTAATAATAGATGTCAAGCTAACCAATGTGATTAACTAGGCATTTGAAACACAATGAAAAAATGTTCCCTGTCCACCCATCATCCATCTATCCATCCATCCATCCCTCGTGGTGTGCTGGTGGATTTTGAAACACTCCATGTGAGGTGATGGGTAATTTATCCTTTTGAAATGCTGTACTTGAGCTTGAAGATCAAAATGTGACATCATCATCCCCTGGGTAGAATGAATCCTAAACTTAATAAATCAGCCACATGGACTCAAAAGTCTGAGTAGTGATGAAGATGCTTTAAAAAAAAAACCTTTCTGCCCTATCCTAGCTTCTAATTTGCCAAGAATGGGCGTGAGTAAAATGGCTCCACATCCTAAACCTAAAGATGCCTGCTGAGAACACCCTTTGCAAAAAAATCTACTCAAAAGTGCACACAGATTATTATCAGAGTATCTGGGCGACTTCAGCAATTCTCTGTCAAATAATTAATTTAATCCAGAGTTTCTGTTCCGGCAGATACTTTTTTATTTCTGAAAATTTCAGCAGAAAGGACTGAATTTTTTCTGAAAATTTTTGCAAAGTTGAAAATAATTTAATTTATGCTGATAGCTATGTTTATTGTTTACCATTGGTTGCATGGAAATTCTATTCCTTAAATTGGCTGCCACTATTTTTGTGCCTGGACTAAGAACACCCTACTTACTTACTGAATGCAAAAATCAACCCTTTTTAACTATTCAAAAGATTCAAATTTGGAATCTGGACGATCTTCTTCTAGTCTTCTTACACGCACGCACTCCCACACAAACTTGCGCATTCTTCACGCTTGATCTTTAGGTACAAACTACAGACATCAATCTCAAGGAAGGTAGGCATTGTTTCTCCTTCTCTGCACCGCCAATTGAACTGTCATTAAGGCCTGAGTGTCATAACTCTCATAGCTATGCCATCTAGTACCAATCAGGACCTTAACAACACATCTACCATGTGTGTGTGTGTGTGTGTGTGTGTGTTTGAAGCATCAAGCCTTAACTGGTAAGTACCTGGTAAGGCCTAAGCGTAAAAGGCATTCCCAAATAATAACGGCCCACTCCTTTGAGGCAAGAGCTGAGGGTGAACCTGAATTTTGGGAGTGCTTTGTTCCAAGGGCCTTACCTTGTGTAGAGTCGGATGGTTGGAGTCAGATGGTTGGATTCTCCAACATGAATGTGTGAAGTTGATAGCAAGGTGGGTTCTTAGGATGATCATACATACGAAGGGAAATTATGATTTTGTCATAATTTCCCTCCATATGCATGTAAAAATCCATTGTATAGAGCCCTACAATGTGCATGCACATAGAGGTACATTGCATGAATTAAGGTGGCTGGCATTAACACTCGCAAATTTCCAAGAGGGCTTTAAATCATATAAATCATAGATTGTTCACTACAAAAAGATTATTTTGATTTTTGGTAGTGCTTGGATTAGGTATATTCGTATACTAGCATGAGTATTGTAGAATCCAAGAATTTGAGGGACCAAAATGGTATAATAATAATAAATTTCATGTGCACAGATTGTTCTATATATGAAAGGTAATGCCAATTTTCAATATTGATACAAGTATTGGATGGTATTAAATATCATTTTTTTTTCACAAGCTCAAAATTAATTTATCAAAAACTCATATTCAACATGGCACACGTCCATCCCACAAAACAAAGTTGAAATATTTGAATTTGCTTCACTATGCTTCATGTTTTTATTGTTTTGTACATCTATCAAAAAGGTGAAAAAGGTGCATAAATATTCCATTCCAAATGCAAAATGGAGACAAATATAACACCAAAAACAAAAACATGTTGAAATTTTACATTTGTTTCCAAAGTGAATTCAAAAATAATGTTCATGAATAAATCTACATGAATCATGAATATTCAACACCAAAATTCCAAAACTAAAGTCTTGTGTTTATGGCCACTTCAATCAACACTCAACATCCAAAAAAACAATCTCCAACATGCTACAACATGATTGCCATGTTATTTTACACTATCGTATTGTTATTTTTTTCCAAAACTAATACCAATTGTTGCATAATCAATGCTTCCAAAATCCTATGCTTCTAAAACTCATCTTCATGTTTTTCCAAGAAACCATCCTCAATTACCAAGAAAACCCTAGAACCCTTGTTTATAAAGATGATAATCACACCTTGCATCATTAGACCGATTTTGTTGTAGCATGACTAACCCAAGTAAAGGTTTTCCATGTGAACTTGACATCATCTCAAGCTTATGATCACATCACAAATGCTAAAAATATATGTTTCATCTCAATTTGTGATCAAGGAATTCCCTAAACAAGGAATCGTCGCACAAAGTTGGCTGTAGTGGAGGACCACAATACATTTGATCATCTTCAATCTAGAGATTTAAACACCTTCAACAACATGGGAATGAAGACCTTGTTGTCATAATCTTCCATCACAATCTTGGTTCTTTCAAACCTAATGTATTCTTTGATGCATTGCATTCTCCTATACATAGGATCCAACATCAATGGGTCAACATACTACATGAATGCATGTTTTTATCAAGGACAATAAATACACAAAACAATCAATCCTTACATAAAGGATTTTGAAGTTTTGAACCAAATTCTACACATTACAAGGGAGGAATAATGTTGTTGTCCTACAAGAGTACTACCCATTAAACTTCAAAGAAATGGTTAATGCAACATGTAAAGCATTTTTTTAAAAATGATAACCCTTTCATTGACTTAAATCGCATTGATGAACCAAAATGACAATTTGGCACATGGCCCATGTAGGCCCATTAAGAACCCAAAGTTGCAAATGAATTCAATGTTGACCATGACACAAGTTGATGGATGCAACATATTCCAAAATCTCCTAGAACAAGATCATTTTTGAAGTGAAACAAGTCTTAACAATGGAAGTTTTAATTTCCACTTTCGCAAAGCATTTTCAACACATGTAAGGTCCCATTCCTACTTAGTTTTATTGGACTTCTTTGTTTAATTCATAGTTTGCTACAACAATGGCTATGTCTATTTCAAAACATTTCCTTCATGCCAAAATAAAGATTTTTATTTGTTGTAGCATAGGGCAAAAACATGGTAAAATAGACAAAAAAATTTGTCTCCCGAAAATCCAATTTACAATTTTTGACATAAAAACAAGAAAATGAACTAAAAACTTTTGTAAGTATAAATATAAAACCATTAGGGCCTCCAATAAGTTTGTGGTAAGTTAAATACAAAATTTGAAAAACTTTCGTATCACTTAAATAAACAAGTAGTTTTGTTCAAATCTATGCTTACATTAAAATTTCTACATATTATGACTATAATAATATGCACAATTTGAGAGTACACAAGGATCTTTTATGCCTCCATTAATTTGGAAATAAGAAAAAATCAACATTTCATTTACTTGCAATGTACTTTGTAAAGCATAAACATCTTGCAACTATATGCATTTTTAAAGATCTACTTAAATGCATATTAGAGAGATGGTTTGTAAATTTTATTTTAATGAAGTAAAAGATTATCCTCATATTAATCATCAAATAAAATAATAATTTTACTTTCAAGACATCAAAGTTGATTTATGGCCTCATCATTTTTTATGACAAGGAACACAAATTGTCTACTTTACCATGTTTATGCCTCATACTAACAAACTTTTGACATTTATATACCCAAAACAAGCTCTTGCATAAGGTTACACATGAAATAACTTTAGACAAGGTCATCACAAGTTTGTGCATGCTCTTACCTTCATCTTTCACATAAGCAAAAAATTTATTGATAATATTCAACTATGTTACAAAGGGCTTCACTTGTCCAACCAAAATTGTTCCTAACATCTTTCAATGTGGCATAGTACTCACACCTTAATAATAAAACTCGCAACTAATGCAAAAGTAGTGAACCATGTCCCAAACATCCACAAATTAAATGTAATTATAGCAATTGTGCTTATTACAAGAGCAACCTAAACACATACCTTTCCATTGTATTGGCTAGCATTCCAAGTATATGGCATTCCTACACAAAATTTTGTGAAAAGGAAATCACACCTTCCCAATCTACCATATGAATAATTGCAAAAGAAATGGCCTTTTTATAATGGATAAAACCTCATTCCCCTTTGTTATAGACAACACCAAATTCAACATATTGAAAATCTTGGTCATTTTTTTATAAGGATTGTCACTTCCAAAATATTGAAGTATGGTAGAAGGGTGTTCCACCCTTCACTTTTTCTAACTTTGACATCTAGCATTATGTTAATTTAACATGGTTTTTATGACTACATAAATGATTACAGATTTAATTATTTATGCAAATAGTCTATTAGGTGTGTTAGTCTGATTACTTGGTTAGGTCCTAATTAGTTAGTGATAAACCAAGTTAATTTAGTTGTTTGGTTTTTTATCTCAAACCAATTCAAGTGGGAACAAGGTTTGGGATATTTTATGGATGGGATATAATCCCAATTTATTTGATTTCAAATCACTTTTGGTGATTTGAAATTCCAAAACACATGTTTGTTGTTGTTACAATTATTTTGTGTTATGCAAGTTTCTTTTGTAGATTTTATTGGGTTTTGCTCTATGTTTTATAGGCTTGGATTTTTGCATTGTTACAAGTGAGTCATATTTTGGACATGGTGTACATTTAGGGTATTTTCATGTTATGTTTTCTATGATGACAACAATAGTTGTAAGTGTTGACATAAGAGTGCACGACAAGTCATTTCCATAGCATTAGTCACAAATGCCATTAATGACTATGTTTTCCATGATTATAGTCATTCCAAACACAATCATGGAAGACATATCCAACAACCCATCTCAATCGACATTGGCCATTGGATTCATTTATTAAATGTAAATTTCCAAAAAACATTCCTATGAGATGCCATCATGTGAAAAGCAATGGCTTAACCTACCTTACCTACTAACTGACCCATTACATGTATAGCATATTTACCTACTTAAATAGGTAGGTATGTATCTAATTTAACTAAGATGAATGCAAACAAAATAACATAAATTGACCTTGCATACATGCTATTATGACATATTGCTTAAATTGACTATTTAATAAATAATGAAAGTGTTTATTAGGATGATGTGGCAAAATGTAATTTGTTATAGAATGTGATGGATTAAAAACCCATGATGTGACCAAAACTACTCATTTTTTAATCATGGCAAGGTCAAAACAAGATAAAGTATACCAAAAAAGTAGATGTTTTCACTCTAACCCTATGCCGTTCATATAACTACCATAAAGTAACATCAAATTAGGTGAAAGTATGTGTCAAATAGCATTAGTTGGCTCTATTAAGTTTATAAAAATCTAATTTTAAGAAAATTAAAAATAAATAAAAGTACATTCAAAATTGACTAAAAAATATGTGTTCAAATTTACTTTTTAGTTACAAAAATTAATGAAATTGATATGTAATAAATTAGCAAATGAAGATCAACATATGTTTTAACAAGTCATCCAAAAATAATCTATTTCCTTTTGTAAGAACCTATTTAACACCTACTTGAATCCAAAAGCCCACAGTGAGAAGTAGACATCAAAAGTTACTTGTATTTTGAAAAACCTACTTAAAACCTACTTTTATATTTTGAAATATGAAAATCAATGCAAATTAGGGTAAACATGTATCATATTTAATCATTGAAATGAAAGCATTCAATGTTCCACAATTTTATAATGAGTTTTGTTGTTATTTTAAATATACTTATTCCAATTTTGACAAGGTGATCAAATTGTTCACTTTATCTTATTTACACTCAACATGTTATACTACTATGTAAAGTTTTGAATAATTATTGTACAAGATTATGTCATTTTGAAAGCATTTCAAATTCAAGTTTTACAAATGAAAAAAATAAAGACATTATTTATAATGTTTTATGTGTGTTTTTTAGTACTTTATATTCATTAGATTCAATCCAAAATATCCCACATCTTTTCATAATATATTTTTTAAAATATTTGAAACTTGCAACATTAATACAATTTTTACAACTAAAAACATGAAAAACTTAACATTAGTTACACATGAATTGTGATACATGTTCCGACGAATATTGCAATCAAGTGATGAATGCATGTGGTAGAAGTGAAATTTAATCCTTGCAAAATTATTTCACACTATTGTAACAACATATTTGCACTACAATATGCACACAATCATAATTTCTACCCTGATTCTAAACATACCTAACTCTACAATTCATTAAAACACTAGATTCATGGTTATTTCATAATAACCAAAATCTACACTTCATAATACAATGCCAAAAAATCCAGAGACAAAATTACAATTCATTACATTACATTTTTGATACTATAAAAGATTCGCACAACAATATGGATATGGAAATCATGACAAAAGTCTATACTTCTCTATTTTATTAAAAAATTCCATTAGAATTATAGAAAAATTCCATGATACGTGGAATTGAAATCAAAACAACAAAATAGAATCTGTGGTTTTCTACTACAAAGTACCATAGCTCCTTTTACTCTTCCCAAAACTCGCCTTTTTAAGCAATCCCAAGTCACATCATCATCGTTCCAAAAACAACAAAAATTCAAAATTCAAACTAACAATGTTCCATGATTAATCCCTATCCAAATGCCTTGTTCATCCAAACCATGTACTCATCCTACCTTCTTAACAACATGGTTGAGTGACTCATTTTGAATTGTGAAACAATTTTTGTTTCTGCAATACCCATCTTGCTTAAATGTCTTTTAATAGAAGGTATAACCTTAAATTTTTCAATTGAAAGTTGGTTTTAGGTTAACAACTTGATTATGAAATCATGTGTAATTTTTTTGACAAAAGTATAATCACTTTTTGTAGTGGACTTTTGAATTTCAAAAATAAAGATTTATATTCTAATTGAATTTTTTTTTAATTATGATTTTGACATAGAATTCCATTCCAAATTTCATTCCAAATGAATGGAATGACTAAGTATGTCATATGCTCTATTTCAAAGGATTCATATTTGAAACCTTTATCTTGAATTTAACCTTAACCAAAACATTCTTATAGACTAAATTACATGACCAAAATTGGCCTTTATTTTCAAAAATCCCTTTTAGTTTTCATTTTACTTTGTTTTGATTTTTTCCCCAAACTAAATTTTTTGAACAATTCACCTAGGTTAATATTAATATGAATTATTCATCACATCATCCTCATTTAACTAATGGTACCACATTACATTACCAATTTAACATTTAAAAATAGATTTCATAAATGAAAGCACACTACAAGGAACCTTTTTTATGCATCATTATATATTTTTCTAGGTGGTGCATTTTTAAAATTTAATAATGTCAATATTAAGAAGAATTTTCATAAATTATCATAGCCCAAAACATTAAAAAAGTCACTTGATGAAAAAATTAAATTTATTGAATTTATGTTATATGATGCCAAAATAATTTTTTCTGAAGGAAATTACTTCCATTTTTTTCCAAATGACATGCAAAAAAATATAAGGTGCATAATTTAATGAAAAAAAGGAAATTTTATAATTCATTTCAATGTATATAGGGTGCCAAGAATTGGGTTATGAAAATATATCTTAAATGTTTGAATTTTTCATCAAATATTTTTGTAATATTCTACTACTTCAAAATTCTACTACTAAAAATATACCTATGGTTCATTGAGTTTAAATGAAACAAACTTATTTTTCCAAATGGTATATTACCTAATATTATTTTTTTAAAATCAAAATTATAAGGCCTAAACACCAAAAGTGAAACCCAACATTAAATGCACAACCTTTTAAGGGCAAATATCTTATACATCTTGTAAATGTAAACCTAAAAGTGCCCAAAAATGGTCCTTATATTACAATTTCACCTCAGATTTTTTTTGGACTTTTTATATAGTCCAAATGAACCACTTATTATTGCACAAACCTACTTGGCTTGAGTTAAAACTTAGTCTAACACAACTTACAACCCAATGACTAGAAGGAATCGTGTCCTTTGCAACCAAGAAAACAATGACCTCCTATGACTTTATGAATGATTATAGTCATAAAATGCAACTTTGAATCTTACATGTAAAAAAATATAATCATGAATTTGCTGATTATGTCACTAATTAATAATAATGTTATAGATGGAAACACAAAATCATTTATTTCATTGAATATATTTCATCTTTATGACATCCATGAAGAGGACAAAATGATGTGGAAAACAATGTTTGGTATTTTAATGCAACTATAAAATGAATAGAAAATGAACTTGACTTGGCAATTGTTATATGGCTACATAATTATTTAGATCTTATAATGACATGGATAAAAAAAAACCTAACATTTTAATGCAACTATAAAATGATTTAAAAAATAAACAATTTGGCATTTATTCTATAATTACCAAATGACTATCACATTGGTCTTAAATAGACCTTAAGTAACTTAGTAGTTTAAATAGGTTTATGTAGCCTAAAGGTGCCTATTTAAGTTAAATTATTCTAATAGCCCTAGGTGGGCAAAAGGTAGATTACATAACCCCATGATAGCCCCTAGGTAGTTTACATAGCCCTATAATAACCCCTAAGTAGCTTACATAACCCTACAATAGCCCCTCAATAACTTACATAACCTTAAATAGGCCTTCTATAACCTACATAACCCCTAAGTAGCTCACATAACCCTACAATAGCCCCTCAATAACTTATATAACCTTAAATAGGCCTTCTATAACCTACATAACCTATGGTAGCCTTTAGATAACCTAGTAGGCCCTAAGTAATTTACATTGCCCCTATGTAGGCCTATGTTTTCCATAGGTAGGCACTAGGCCACATATGTAACCCTTAGGTATGGCTTAGGCTATCTTAGCTGATTTTAGTTTTATTTAAGCTAGGGTAAGTTAATTAAAGTAGCTTGACTATGTTACTTTATAAAGACAGAAAAAATGTTTATTAAAATGTTGTATCAAATTATTTTGAAACAAAAATGGTTGGTGCAATGGTTAAGAACTTGACCATTCAAAATGTAAGGGACAGGTTCAAATCCTCATGCTTACAACCTAAGAAGTCATCTAAAGCTACCTAGGTTCCTTGCTTAAGTAACCTACTTAGGTTCCTATCTTGGTTTGGTTTTTTAAATTAAGGCCCTAAGAAGCTTAAGCTAGTAGGCCTATTTAAGGCTTCCTAGGCTAAGTCTAAATAGGTTTATCTTAAGTTTTTTAGGTTACCAGTTTAAGTAGATTTTAATCATTTATTATAGGACATGTGTATTGTAATAATCATATCACAATCATTTTTTTATGACATGTGTATTTTGATGGTCATAGTTTAATCATTTATTTCACAACATGTGTATTTTAGTTTACCAAAGTGATTACCATATGGACTTCCACCTAGATGTCTTTTGCCATGTGTGATCAAAGTTAGTTTCCACATCTCATTGACATGTAGATCCTATGCTGCATGAATGATTCCACCATTGCCTTTTATGATTTAAAAATCAAACATAAAATGAATCATACATTTTCAATTTTCTTATATAGTGAACATTAATTAAATATATACAAATAGGTTGCAAATTATATGAAGACTTGAACCTTTTAATTACTTTTGCATTGACAACAATTGTATCACCTATTCAACAAACAATATATTAATCACAAACACAAAAACAACCAAAACAAAAGGATTCACAAAGGATGCAAACCAACCATGATAAAGGCAAACCTAATTTTAAATCCAAACATAAAACATGAAAATAAAAACAACAACACAAAATGTGTTAAACATGGGTTTTACAAAACTTTAATACAAAAAATGAAAAAATACAAGGATATGGTGTTTATTTAATTAGTTAACCCTTAACCTATGGTTTTGTAGACCATATGCCCCCCTTACCTTACCTACCTATCTACCTAACTTAAATATCTTACTTACAGTGCATTTTTAGCTAGCATACCTACCTAACCTAACCAATGTACATACTTAATTACATGTAGCCTATCTACTTAATCTAAGTGCCTCATCACAAACTTAACACCCGATGATTTAATAATGGAAATCATGTGGAATTCATTCATTCATAGGTTTGTATTTTTTGCATATGGATAATTATGTGGTGAAAAAATATTTGACACAAAAATACATGCATTGATACATGAATTGCAAATTCATAAATGAACAAACTTCAGATCATCCTATATACCCATGTGTCAAATATGTTTTCAACACATGATATTTGTGTGTGAAACATATGATGAACTTATGAATGAACAAATTTCACACAATTTCCATTATTAATCATTGGATGCTAAGTTTGTGATGATAGGTTCCATACTTGCCTAGGCTATGTAACTTAGGCATGTAGGTAAAATAGGTAAGCAAAGTAGGTAGGCTAGGTAGGTACCTATTTACCTAACTTAAATTTTGGCATTATAATGATCTTTTAAAATAGATACTTATGACATATATCTACATGCCTACATACTTACCTACCTTAAACTATTTATTTATTACCTATTTATTTATTTTTCAAGACCCTGCCTACACCTATTGAGTCAAATTATTGTTAATTTTGGTTACCATTTTGATCAATAGTCAAATAAACAATTATCAAATTGACCATATGAAATAACCTTATATAGTTAAAAATTTTATTTATTTATTTATTTATAAATAAATATGGTTTTAAAAATATTGAATGTCCCATTTGACTACAAGCCATTGTTTTTGGCAAATGTAAAACAAATTTAGAAGTTTATTATTGTAGTCAAAAGGTAAATTATATTTTTGAAAATCCTTCCTAGAAGAGAAAAAAGATCTTACACCTTTTCATTAAGATTGGGAAGGATCTTATTTTTATTGAGTGGTAAAAATCTTATATTTCTAAGTAGGCATAACTTGCCCCCCTACTCTTAATTAAGAGGTGATAGAACAACCAAAGCCCTTGTTACACCTTGTGATTGACTTATGTTTAAATTCATGACAATGTCCATTTCATATTCACATCACAATTTTTTTGGGCCATGATTTTACAATAATAGTCATGTGAAATCCATTTTTTTATAAGTTTGTATCATTTATACACAAGCGTTGCACATTTAAAACATATACAAAAAACATATAATGAGGATGAAAATTTTTCATGCAAAATATAATTTTACATCTTTTTCTACACATATGATGAAAATTTTCATCCTACTTATATGTGTTTCATACATGTTTTAATTAGATGCACAATATTTGTGTCTATATAATATGAGTTCATATTATAAAAGTACTTCGCATGATTATTATTATCAAATCGTGATCCAAGAAATTTGTGATGTAAGATGGATAAAATCTACATGTGAGAAAATTCCCAAAACGCATGGCTAAATTTAACTATCATCTCATCTTAAACCCTTTATTTTCAAACCACCCCCACCTTGGAGCTTTACTTGACACTTTCATAGTTATGTGCATTTTCATTGAAGAACATGTCAAACTCAAGTTTGTTTCGGCGAGATTTTGCCAAATTTTGATTTCAAAAATATGATTTCAGACTATGAAAAGGATTTTCCATAGAAAAAATGGCCCAAATTTTCCCAATTTCAAAAAAATAAGAAGGTTTTTAAATCTCTAAATTTTTATGATAAGTTCCAAAAAGTAGCCAAGAATATAGAAAGGTTTTGTTCTTTCCTACTTTCATGTCTAGTTTATAATCCAATTTAGTTAAATTATCTCATGGATAATCACCACTTCAACTACATCACAAAATTGAAAAACAACAAAACCTTGATCTAGTTATGTAACAATCACTTTTCAAATCATGAAAATCTCCACAACTTTTGATTCCAACAAAAATCACATAGTGAGGCAAAATCTAGAATTAATTTCAAAAAAAGAATATTCCATTACCAAAGTAGCATTTTGTTTTAAAAAATACGTAAAAACTAGAATTGTTTCAAAAGGAATTATTAAATTAATCTAATAGAGGGAAAAGCTCCAATGATGCATCCATAAATTTATCATATAGTATCAACATAAAGAACCTTGTCAATTCTCAATTTTCTTGTCAATTTTTTATTTTACAATAAAATGTAAATCCAAGACACATTCTTCAATTCCCATAAAGAGAGGTGTGAGAACTTTGAGATGAGATTAGGACGATGAGTTTGTTAAAATGAATTCAAGGTGAAGTCAATCTACATAAACAAAAGAAAAAGATGATTAATGCAAATTGGAACAAAGTCGATGCATGAATGAACATAAGGAAAGCGATTGGGGATGACCCATAATGTGGTGTGTTTGTTTTGATGGTTTTCAAAAATTTATGAAAGTCCCGATAAGAGTGAGTAGATGTCATCCATATTGTTGTGCGATCATTTTGTTGGTTTTCAAATCATTCACTAAGGTAATAATAAGAGCAATTGAATGCCACCCATATTGTTGTGTGCATGGGTTTTTTTAATTTTCCCCCCCCACCAATTTTGGGAAATCAAAAATTTGGCCAATTTTTCCAAAAACTTTGCACAATTAGTTGGAGTACACACTAGGGGGGAAAGAATCCAAAAAATTCCTAATTTTTTGGTCAAAAAAAGACAAAATTTCTCCCCAAAAAATCACTAACTATGTTTTCATTTTGTTGGTTATTCAATAAAAAGCAAAGAAATTCTGAATAAAGAATGGTTGTTGATAAGTTTGGACCACCTGCAGATACTGACATCAGGATATGCTAGAGGGCATATGTCTACAATTTAAACTAGGGTTCCAAAACTTGTCTATGGTATTTTGAACAACACTAGTACACTACCCTAGATACTCTAGGGTGGGGTGGCATGACAACAATGAGCAAACCAAGCAAAGTTCCAAGAGGAAGAAGAAGATATCATTTTGCATTTGCACAAATGTTTTATGAAATCCTCAAGTGGATGAATGACCTTGATTGTCCTTTTATCTCATGGAAGATCTTTCAACAAGGGGTGTGTCACGGTGTGGCCTTGCCCCCATTTACATTAAAAAAAAAGTATCTTAAGGCAAAAGAAGAATTATGGAAATTCAAATATGGAAATTTCACCTTGCAAAAATATAATCCTTCAAAAAAAGTCCTTTGAAAAGAAACCAAAAATACTTCAAGATATCATAACTCTATAATTAATCTCAAGTTTCAACACAAGCCAAAAATATCATCTTACAAAAATCCTCATATAAAATTAGACCTAATATTATTATTACCTAGGGGCCAAAATCCATTAAGCTACTATACTCTATAATGAATCTAAATACAATATCCTTGCATTGGTAGGCAAGGCCAACAAAGCCACGGGGGACTCGGGAGCAACAAGTCCCCCCATCCCAAATCCTCCCAATAATATGAGCCTCAAATAGGATCGAGGTATTTAGTAACAACAAAATCTTTTTACATTTTGACTTAGGTCATGATATCCGTGATCTTGGGCCCTTTTTTTTCGGCATCAAACAAGAAACTGACAAAGCAAGAAAGAAGAAATAGATGGCCTCCCGGACCGCACCTTTCCATTTTGGGTGGCAAGAGCGAAACTAGTGTGTACAGAGGACACAATATTGCGGCTCATATACAACCCCACATACTACACATTTGATTTAAACCAATATACTTACTTCACAACCAAATCCGGAAATCTTTTCTCGAGACTTTTGTTTTTATTGTGAGAACGGGAACCCCATTCATTTCCAGTCTAGATCGCACATGCTACGGGTACATTGAATTATATTAAAAGGATATGGCGGGCATGTGTGTGTGTGTGTGTGTGTGTATAGCCCGAATGAGGATACCCTACACCCTTCCTTGTGTGGGGGGGACCCTCCAAACACATTCTCATACATTTTGTCACCTATCTAGTGTGTGTGTGTATGTATATGCACCTGGTTTGCCAAGTCATGTGTGGATTTTATCAAATCATATATGTACCTTTGAAAAGCTCGATTATTGCTCTCTAAATTCAATGCCATTTCTCTTATATCTTACATGCTAATAGTTCTACATGACTATGAGTCCAGGTGATCACTCAATTAGATTTAGGCTTCCCGAGGTTTTTTTAAAGTTTTTTTCATAGTTCATTTCTAATAAGTTCACCATATGACATGGTAAGAGTTCCTAGCCCAGCTTGACCCTCTTTCCCAAAGGGGCTACAAATGTTGCCTCTACAAATTTGCATATCAAACCCTTGTGTGATAAAGCCCTTAATGCACCTTGGTTGTTGGTTCCCACTCTAGCTTGAAAAAAAACAATGGTTGGGTTGATGCACCTAGTTGATTTTGTATCCCACAACACTTACAAATTGCAAAGAGATTGTGAAGCATGCTTTGAACTAGTGGCCCTTTGGATTAGAATTGGGCTAGAAATGTCTGGACTAAAAATCAATTGTGTAACCCACTAGGTAACTACCTATGTAAGTGGGTAGGTACCATAAGGTAAGTAAAAATGTATTTTCAGTAATTATTACTATGTAGGTAGGTGCTTGGTGGTTACTATTAAGGTGCGTTCACACTTGGTGCTAGGGACTCTAGTGTAAGTCGACTAACACCATGCTAGCCATTTAAAACTTAAACCTAGTTATGTTAAGCTAACATTCACTCAACATTCACACCCATTTAACATTAGGTGCCACCTAGGATGCCACCTAAATTTTCATTTAACGCCGACTTAACATCAAGTGTGAATGCATCATTATAAGTAGGTGGATGGCTGGTGAATAACTTACCATTGTGGTTAGCTATGGGACAGGAATACAATTCATCACATCCTACCCACACATCATCCATCGTGCATGGTGTGCTGGTGGGTGCTGGTTCACTTGCCAACATAGAAGCTCCCATTTGGTGTCAAGTTGACATAGATCATGGTGTTAAAGAATTTTTTAGAGTTGGTAGTCATCCATCCCTTTACCAAAGGGTGGACAATTGACTCCATGAAGTGGGCTAGATACATCAACAATGCTTAGTGAACACACAAGCCTATACTTCTCGGTACATAGAGAACCCAAGTAAATCCCATACTTGGTTGACATGGCAACAAGCCACCATTTTTCACTTTTGAGGTTCTCTTTTTATTCGCAATTATTTGCGGCCCACTAAATGGTTAGCCCGCATCTAACCTGGGTAGAGAGCCAAGAACTAAAGCATAACCAAAAGGATACCCAATATCCTAGTTGGCCCATTATCAATCAAAAGATACCTAATCTCTTGCTTGGCCCATTATCCACCAAAAGGTTCCCCGTACAATTCCCCTTGATATGTGTACAAAGATCGTGTTTGCACACCTGCCCTACAAATGTTAGGTCTTTGACGGCAACTTTAGTATTCTCATTAGGGTATGACCATCATTTCAAAAGTGCCCCCCAAAAAGAATGTGAATCCCATTGAGTGATGTACATAAGATGCCAATCCCATCGATTGTGGTCTTACTTGCTATAACCAAAAAAAAAAAATCTTTATACACCAAGTGATTACATTGGATTTTGAGTGAGTTCATTAATCGTAATGAATTGAACCTATTGAGTATGCAATGAATTTAGTGGTCTAATAACCAAGGACTAATAAACTACATCCACATTTTGTAATAATAAACACACATTATGCCAACCATTGCTCAACTTCACCACCAATCCCACTTAAAACTTTTTGAAGCCTCTCACTTTAGTAATGGGGACTCCTCTTGAGCTCTGGTTGAGTACCTCTTTTAACTGGAAAGACTTTGGCAGTGTGGGCCTTGAATTTGGGACTGCAGTATTGCCTTGTCTCAATCATTATGCCGTGTAATGCCCTGCACATTCTGCACCTATGGTTGTACAGTCCCTATCATTTCGGTCCATAATAAGCAATAAGGTTCCAGTCGACCAAAGCCTACTCAATTCCCTGATGATAACAGTTGGTTACAAAATTTCCAAGGCCTGTTCGATTAGGTTTACACAATTGGCACCCGTGCTGCACATTCAGGACAACAATTAGTAAATTTAAAAGGGAGAATAAGACCTAACAGGGCTTAATGTAGCATATACATGTCAGAAAAGGCCGGCCAATTGAGCCATGGTGGCTGATTCCGCCAGTTACAACTGCCTGAAAACTTATTGAATTGCCAGGCACGAATGTTCTTCATGGATACTGTGACTGAACAACTACGGGAACGGGGGGCTGGGAGCGAACAATCAAGGCCAAAATCTGGCCTCACTAGTGTCCAGTATTTTTTGAAAAGCCCACACTACGCAAAGCCAAAGCCTGATCGCCTTTGAACGAAGAGGGGGCTACCGTTTGTCTAAGTGATAGTATCTGTTCTTTCGGCCCGCCATCCCTTTTGCGGCGGTGACCGGGAAATTTTGGAGTCGCCAACACTTGAGAGCAAGGAAGTCAAAGAGTTTGTCAAATAAAACAAATCCAAAGAACCTATCCGCACCTTCAGGACACAAGATGATCACGTGCTTCCAGCCAATCATCTGGCCCACTGTGCACTTCCGGCAAATGCACTTATTATATACACACACACAAACAAATGGGTTGGCTGGTCACTATTTGTATGTACTCAGAAAAAAGGAAAAAAAGAAAAAAAAGCCAAAGACTATGAACAGAACAACCTTATCTCTAATCTCACCTTTATAGAAATGGAAAAAAAAAAAAAAAAAAAAAGTTTTTTTTACATATTTTGGCTTGATTGGTTAGTTTTTCAAAAAAAGAGTTGGGTTGGGTTTCAGAAAAAAGAAAAAGTAAATTGTTTATTTGCTTGAATCCTACTCTTTTTTTTTCTTTTC
>Ga0116227_10009472_pt1 | contig 17653 bp, 6 predicted proteins | sample S1TSphgellanicum_FD_89693 | JGI IMG/M metagenome (GOLD analysis project Ga0116227, IMG submission 89693) | Host-associated microbial communities from peat moss isolated from Minnesota, USA - S1T2_Fb - Sphagnum magellanicum MG | ecosystem: Host-associated > Plants > Peat moss > Unclassified... | reverse complement strand
TTGTCGAATCGATCCACAAAAGCTATATCCTTGTAACTTTCCTATAACTTTCTCTTTGCTCAAGTTTCCATGCACTTTGTTGATTCCAAGAGACAGCCACTCTTCCACCCACCCATTAATCTCTTCCTATTATTTGTGCATCACATTCATTTCCATCTGCAACAATTCTCATTCACCATTGTTTCATAAATTCTCTCATAAATTCTCAGCAATTTCCCATGTATTTTTCTTCTGTGCCTAGAGAGAGAGAACTCCCATTCAATAACTCCTGTCATAACTTCTCAGCATGGAGAATGCACTGGCCCCAGTGAAAACTTGTCCTTTAGGATACATGCATTGCAGATTCCGCCTCTTGGTTTTCACGCACGACGCGGCAAGAGGCACAAACAATTTTTTGTGGGGGATTTTTAGTTTGCAGAATCCGACTGTCCGGGCCGGTTTTCGGTCTCGGAATCTGATTGTCCGGGCTGGTTCCGCCAGTCAATTAAAACGCGGAACCGTCGTCGGACGCACAGACAGACACCACTGTTGTAATTATATATAAGATAGGCACTTTGCAGGTACCATAATATGTTTGGGGGCTACATAGTAGGTACCTAGTACAATGTGCTTGGACTTTGTTCCTTTTCTATCCAAAATTGCCCATTGGGTTGTGCGATGCAATAGTGAACACCCGCGATCTCTCAACACTCTAAAACCTTCTTAGCACCAAAGCAAAAATGTTGTGTTTCCAATGAATGCATAGGCTCACCTTGTCAAGTAGCATTAAGCCTGGATCATAAACAATTGAGGATCAAGTGAGTGAACTCTTCACTCCCAAATTGTTTGGACTTGCCCGCCCTTCTAAAAGTTGTTGTTTTTGTTAATTGCATTGTCCACTTTTGCTCTTCAAGCATTAATTGCAATTACCTTGTTCCAAACTATCCATATGATTTTTTTTACTATTATTATTTTTAATGCATTGTTTGTTCCAAGTATTCATGCATCATAGCTTAAAAGCTTGAGGAGCATAACAACCCATCTTCTTTCACAACATTCGTTTGAAGATTAAAGTGATGAAAACCTTCCAATCATCAATAAAACAAAACACCCAACCAAGGGAAAGAAAAAGGTACAAAATGGAAAAACCCAAGTCTTGGCAAATGAAGAATCCTCCAAAGAAGATGGATTGAAGAAATCTAGAACAAAATCAAATACATGTGCGAAGTTTGAGGTTGTCATCTGCACCAAGGTTTTAGTGTGTTGGCCAATTGAGTAGAGCTCTCTACCATCTTTGGGAGGGTCACCAATGAATTTACCAAACTTCTCCTTCATTTCTTTAATGGAAGCCTAAACCTACCCTCAAATAAAACCCAAGCATCTAACCATCCCACCAACATTAAGCTTGTTGCCTTACTTCTTGAAAATCCTTCCTACCATGGTTGCCCTACTTGTTCCAACAAAAGTCCACCACCAATATATCTTCAATTATACAAAGAGTTTTGTCTTCCAATTGTTTTACCAGCTTTGTTTATACCTTTCGTACTTAATTCCAAATAAATGACCCAAGAGCCTTCTTGTGTTCATGTTGTAAGCATTTTTTTGAAGTCAGGTGATCTTTGATCACCTCTATGTGGTTGATATTTTCATTAATCAATAGTGAAAAAAAAATTGTAAGTTTTATTCTCTCAATTCAACTTGATGCATGATCCATTTAGTCAAAATCCCTTTCATTGGCTCAAGTGGGTTGATTAGGCATTATTACAAATATTTGTTTTTAAGTTGTTTTTTATACTAAATTTAGTCAATTTTTTAATCACATCGAACAATGAACAAAATTGGATGTAATCAAAATAAACCAATCATTTTTTACACGAATGTGATTAAAATTATATGACTAACATGGTTAAAAACAACTATTTGAAATGATTAAAGTGCTTGTTCAAAATAACTAAAATATCTAAATTTATTAGTTGACATGGCATTACTAATTTGATTTTCAAATTAAAAATTCAATTATTTATGAAGTTTTTATTTTATTTTTTGAATTATAGGTTTTCTTTTAAGTTAACATTACTAGTAAATTGTCAATCAATCAACATCCTATGAACCATTGAATCTGCAAATTCGAAAATGTTTTTTTAATGATCAATATTCAAAATAACGTTTCAACCCACAACCTTTTCAACCACACTTCAAAGCCTTAACACCAAACCATCATCTCATGTGATGAAAAAAAATAAAATTGCAAAAGATATAAAGTCACATGTTCTGAACAAAAAAATGCACATTTTTTTATATCACTATTTGATATAATGGATTTGGTATCTTCATTATTACATTGCATTTTGTAATTTATTTAGTTTAAAAATATGTGTCTGATATAATCATTTTAAATATTCATTAATTACCAAATTCAAATGTATTTTTTGAAACTTTGAATTCAATTTTATAATCAAATATTATTTAAGTACATCTAATTTAACAACTTTCATAATTATATCGAACTTTGTGATTTTATTCCATTTCAAAATGTACAACAACTAAAATGGTTTTAAATATTTATTTCATAAATTCATATGTGATGTTTGAAATATATATATATATTAAAAATTACAATCACAATTACATTGGATTTTTTTGTTTCAAAATGTGAAGAAATAACTAAATAACTTAATTCAAAAATTCATATATAATGTTTTAAATATTTTATTGGATTATAATCTATAATTATTTAGGTAAAAATAATTTACAATCATAATCACATTGAATTTTATGATTCCTTTCCATTTCAAAATGTGAACAAAAAGTTAAATATTTGTTTCAAAAATTCAAGCAATGTTTTTTATTTTTTGCTTGGGTTACAAATTTTTCATATAACTATTTAAGTACATTTGGTTTCCTTACTTTCATCATTGATTTCAATTTTATAAAAAACTTATCAAATATTTTTAACATTACAATCAACATGTTTCAAATATTTGAAATGTTTGTCTTATTACGATATTGATGTTGATGAACAAATTCACCTGAGAAATTTCATTATTAAACTTTTTATGTCTTTAATCATATATCAAGTTTTGTAATAAAAACAAAAAGATTGAATTCAATGTTACAATGTTTTTGTTGTAACAATGGATTTTACTTTCTTTTCTAGTTTAAAATTAAAATTAAATGTACATTTGTTTTATTATTTATTTAGAAAATTAAAATACTTTAATTTAATTTATCATTCCATTTTACTCATGTCATCTAATCATAAATAAATAAATAGATGGTTTGATTTGCGTATTTAAATTTGTACATATATATGCATTCAATTAATTCATCATAAATACTGATTGAATCATGGAATTTGAATATTTCAAAATTATCATGTACATTTAGTTAATTATTGTGATTTATTTTCGTAATTTTAATAAAATTATAAAACTTCAAGTTAACATTCCATTTTTTAATTACCTTTTTTCAGAATTTCCCCCTTGTAAATTATTTATTTATTTGAATAATTATGAATAATAATTGAAATCATGATAATTATATTTTTTTGTCATTTTTTTCGTAATGAAGTTCTTAAAATGAAAACATGATTTATTTTTCCATTTTACTATTAACACGTCATTAAAATATAACATTATAATCATGTGTGTCATACTTTATGACCTAATTTTAGTCATGTTGATTGTGTTAGTCAACATAAACAAGTTCATGTGGGCACCCACATTTAACATGTGTGCAACATATTGCCTTATTGGATTATAGTGCTAAATTTTTTAATCATAATGAACACTCCTACTTTGATGTTAGTCATGATGGACACAATTTGTCATTTCAAATTAATATGTATTTTAAATTGACAATATAGTCATTTTGGACATGATGTAAGTAGTGTAAAAACCATGGTTTTCTAGTAATGAGGCTTAATTCACCTATAATTTTTTTCTCACAACACAGACTCCATGTGACATGGTGGTGAAAGTTGTGAAATGATCCAAACCACATGTAATTAACCAATAGTTATTTAATTTTGTTGATGCATTTTTTGTCTTAGCCCATATGCTAACAAAATGTCACGAAGATGATAATAAAATGTTATTTATTGTGAACACCCTTCCAACCAAGGAAAATTTGGTTGATACCCAATAGTTAAGCTTGGGCTTCACCTTATTCAATAAAAATTAGTGAACACAAGTTAAATCCATGGTCAAACCAAAAGGAATCATTAATAATTTAAAAACCAACTCAAATGGTGCCCAAATCCACCTCAAGGAATGAATCTAACTTAGTAGTACTTTTTTTAATAATGTTTAACAAAAATGCCATCAATTTTTCATTATTAAACTCCAAATTAAATATTTGATAAAATACTTATAACACTTATGATAGTTTAAAGACATCTTCCTAAGAAGCTTTAATAGTGAAACTAGTGTCATCTGCATATTGAAATATTAATTACTGATTCCTAGATTTGGGGAGGTGAATACTTCATAAAATGCCTTCCCATTAATCAAATTTGAAGAAAATCATGGCTTGTTTCAACTTCTTAATCCATTAAATCATTTCATAGACAAAATGACATTATTCAAAATGAACCCCCAAAGGAAGAAAAGTTGATTGGTTTTGACTTATTACCTCCACCAACATCAACTAAAGCCTTATTTATAAAATTTATATATTGTAAGAAATATTTAACAAAGTGATGGGCCAATAGTTTGATAATACTTTCCTTTCTTCACTTACATGAAGGAAAATTATCAATCCTTATGTAACCCTAAGAAAAAAAACACTTAAATTGGATTTTTAAAAATATTTTATCCCTATAATTGACCACATGTTTAAGAAGAAATTAGTGACCATTTTGTTCAATCTTGGCATTTTATCATTCATTAAAACTTCCATAATATAATGTAACTCACGTTTAATCATGGGATGGCTAAGTTTACTCTTTATCAACTTGGAATATTGTCATCCAAGTTCTTTAAATCCAATCTTCTAATCTTAGTTATGTTTGGGTATATCTTCATTCTCTATGTCACGAATGCCAACACCATGGAATTCATTCATATGAATGTTCATCCATGAGTTGTGATGAACTTTTATTTAACTTTTAATTTAGTTTCAATTCACTTTTAGTTAGATTGTAATTAAATTTTAGTTCACTTTTAGTTAAATCCCAATTCATTTTTAATTGATTTTTATAGTTTACTTTCAATTCATGTCCAATCAATTCTTAATTAATTCTGAATTAACCTTTAATTCACTATTAGTTGAGTTTTAATTCACTTCTAATTAACTCATACTTCACACATGGGTGCACATGGGCACACATGGGTGAACATGAGCCACATGTAAGTTAAAAGTTTTTTGAAAAACTTTTTTGAGCTAAATGCCCAATAGGTATGAATAAAAGTAGAATCCTCCATTACCTTAGTGTATTCAACACTAGTTTTGGGTACATTTTCTTGTCACAGTTTTGTTATGTTTCCTCCTTACAATAAAATCTTGATTGATTCTTATTTCACACATGTTGTGTTTTTATTCTTGTTTTTTTTGTTTCACGATTTAGATTTAAAACTAAACTTACCCTTGTTCTCATCTTGGTTAGTAAACCTTATAAACTTGGTTATTTTTGTGCCCATGACACTATATAATTTTGTGTAAAACATCCTACAACATTTTCCAATTTTTACATGTGATGAAACTAACCCCCTTTCTTTTGTTTCTAATTCCATGATAGGTGTTCTAAAAACTTGTTAATTATTGGTTATGAAAAATTCTTTCATGATTATATGACCTTTACAAATCCATTTCCTGTTGTCTTTTGATTAAAAGTTGTTTTGTTTTTTTATATACAACCTAATACCTTCACCTCTTCTAAAGACAATTTCTGATAATTCTTTGCCTACTCCATCTTAAAGGTTTCCATAACTAGCCTTCCATTTCATGGTTGCATTAAATTTTTTCATAGTTGACTTTTGTTAATATCCAAAATATCACTTCTAAAAGACATGCACACAAAAAATCTCATTATTTTTATGCATGCATGTTCAAACTAGACATAATGTATAAATTCAAATTCAAAAAATAACAAAACAAACTTTCATGCATGTTATTCAAACTTTTATATAGGCTGAATTTTTGTACTAATAATTAAAATAATTATTTGACAATAATTCAAATATGGAACACTAAAGTAATCACCTAACTAAATAAGAACTAATATATTAATTAATAAGTAGTTAGTTAATATTTATAAAAATTATGACTTAACATTTATAAAATTTCTACTTAATATATATTAACATATAACCAAAAAAATAACTATAAAACAATATTCATGAAAGTCAAATATTTATTTAATACATGTTAACATTTAATTAGTAAGATAACTATAAATTAATAATTATACATGTCAAACCTGTACTTAGTACATGTTAACATCTACTTAACCAAATAACTATAAATCAATATACATAAAAGTCAAATTTAAACTTAATACATGTTAATATTTAACTAACAAAATAATTACGTATTAACATTTTATAAAGGTCAAATGCATCCTTAATGCATGTTAACATTTAACTAACAAAATAACTACAATTTAACATTTATAAAAATAAGATCTATACATAATACATGTAAATTTCACATTTTTTTCGGTCTTATTTCCTTGAAGCTTATGTTCTTAGAATAATGCAATGTCCAAGCTTGGTTGTACTTTATCTTCATGGTACATCCTTAATTTTTGGATTGTAATGGGGTCATTCAACTATTGGATGTTATGTGTTATAATGCATATTTGCATGACTAATGGATGAATTGCCATGCTTCCCTTAATTTTATAAACCTTCCTTCCTATTTGATAAATGGTTGTATTATTTTAAAAATACACATTTCCCGGCATGGTTATGTGTGTTATTAGTTTGGCTAAAAGCATCAAACAATTTTATTTAATACTTTAACTTGACATTTTAGCAATATTGATTCAAATGAATAGAAGAGATGACATTATAATTCCTTCTTTACTTTTTGGCTCAACAATCTATGTGATTCCTAGAATAGGTTAAACCTTTTTTAAGGGTAATCTTTGTTTAACCACTCGCCTCCTAATAAAACATCGTTTAGTTACCATTAAATCAATATCCATATGTTCTAATAAATATTCTTCACTCTTTAACTATTGTTAAATTTTGGGTATTGGCCTTTTCCATTGGTGAGTTTAAAACCCCTTTGGCCCCATTCATACCATCTCCTCCCACTTGTGAATTTAGGGTCATTTATAAACTTATTCCCTCTAGTTCCAAAAATCTTTCATCCTTTCATCTTTTTTTTCAAAGACTACCAAAGTGTAAGCTTTGCCTCGTGAACACATTTCTTTTGGTTATTTCATTTCTAACCACATTTCACCAACATTTGGAAGTGGGGCAATTGTTGTTGTAAGTATTAATATCCTTTCATTATTGTTTGGTAAGGACTTTTCATCTACCAATTCCTTTTTATAAAACACTCATCTTGGTCCTTAATTTTTTTGAAACAACCACACCATGATGCCCCTATTAATTAACTTTTTATCATTATGAAGATTGATAATGTTCGTTTCATTTTTACCAACAAAGTTTATAAATTGACCTTTTACTCTCATGGACATTAAAACTTTTAAAATAGATCATGAAAAGATAGGTCTAAGTCTAAATCCAAAACACGAAATAAAGAGACCAAAATAATAATAAAAAAGCTAAAATAAAAAACATGAAATGTCTGAGATCAAAATACAAATAAATTTTTATTGTAATGAAATAAACAAATGTAAACACAAAAAAAACAAAACAAGGATATAGAACAAGATCATACCTTAAACTAATGTTGAATAGAATAAAGGTAATGGGGTACTACCTCTATTTATGCCCTTTTGAAGACCTAATTCAAGGAAGTTTCGATGGAAGTTTTCATGTGCCCACCAACCAGGGAGGTTTATCAAAATGTTTCAAAATTATAAATGAATTATTTATTAACTAAATTTTAACTAAAAATGAACTAAGAATTAATTATAAGTGAGAAAATAATTAACTTGGAATTGACTAAAAATTAATTAATAATGAATTAAACATAAACTATGAATTTACTCGACATGAACTAAGAATTAACTATGAATCATGGATAAACATCCATAAAAATGAATTCCATTTGTCGTGTGAAAATGGTGTTCATGACATTTATGGAAAAAATTACCTTTTTGGCTAAAGTTTCACTTATGTCCTAACCAAATTACAAACCCATGTCTTTGCTTGGGATTAAAGACTATTTGAAATTTTTTTGTTAAAAAACACATTTTTCATATAAAGGAATTTTTGAATGAAATCTTTTGCAAATTTTTATTCATCATATTTACAATTGCCCCAATATGTCACATGTTTTATGTTAACCATTTTTCAATAAATATGATTTTTTTAATGCATAAATTTTGTTAGATTTTGAGTTTCATTTTAAAACATGATCATAATTTCAAATAATATTGAAATATTTTAACATTTTAAGCTTTAATTTCTTGTATTATAAATTATAACTTTATCTTAAACACCATATACATCACATCACATTTACATATTGTAAATTAAAGGATTCATGAATTTAAAATAGACTTTGAATTTAGAAAAACACAAAATTTATTTTTTAAAAAATTTGGAATTTTTTTAGATGTGTCTAATAATTCCCCCATTCTAGAATTTTTTGAAAATGAATGTTAAAATTTTAATGAATTGTTGAATTATATAATAAATAAATAATTTCATAAAATAATTTCTCATTTTTTATGAATTAATTGATTAATTAGTTAAAACTATGAAATAAAAGTGAATTTTATTTTTTAATTAAATAATTTAAAAATAGTAGGTAATTATAGATAGATTTTTAAATGGGTAGGAAGGTAAGTACTTAGTTAATGATTAATTAATTTTTTAATTAATTAGTTAGTTTACTATTTATCTATTTAAATACATAATTTATAGAATTAAAAGCAAACACAAAACAAATTGGAAAATATTTCTAATTGCAACTTAAAATTCAATTAATATGCAACTAAAAAATTTAACCCATATTTTTGGTCCTCCAATTTTATCTTGTAAATTATATAATAAAGGTGCCTTCTTTGGCATTTTCACATTAAAAAACATGTGCCATTGGCAATGAATTCAAATAAGCTAAACCCTAAAAGTAAAACATAAAATGAAATAACAATATTTACATGGCTATTTTTTAGCCCATCTACCTTTCTACCTACATGCTCACCTACTTAGATAGGTAAATAGGTAAGTACATAAATCTTAATTACTTACATATGTAAATAAGTAAGTAGGTATGTAACTTAGGTAAGTTGGTATGTCCTACCTACTTACTCAAATAAATATTCATTTGATTTTTATTTTCAAAATACAATTAATATGTCATGTCACACATTTTGATTGCGCTATGTGTCACAATCTAAGACCATCTAAAATGAAGGTTTATAATGGATGGCCAAAATCAATGTTTGAATTTTTTTTTGAATTCCACCCAAAATTCTTCATAATGTCACATGGTGGATTTTGGTATTACCAAATGACACCATCACAAGTCGTTGGAATTTGATGGCATGATTTTTTTTCAACCTTTAAAATCATTGTTTAAAAATTTGTGTAATTCAAAAAACGTGATAAATAATTTGTGGAAATTTGATAGTTGTCAAAATAGTTGCAAAAACAAAAGTTACTTGCAAATGTTATATGAATGGTCAATAGTTAAACATGTATATGTTGAACACATACATCATCCATGGTCCATTTAGTGATGTCATGTTGAATCATTATTTGCAACTAGATGTTGGGTGCAAATGTTTTATAATTGTAAATTAATGTTTTTCTTCCAATGAAAACAAATCAAGTTATATGTGATAAGGATTAAACCAAAAGTGGTGATACAACCTTTTTCATATTTTTTTTGATGATGAAACATGCACCTAATACCACCATAATTTATCCAACAAGGTTCACTAAAAGTTGAATTATCACAACCTAAAAATCAAAGTTTGGTTGTTACAATTTTAAAAACCTTATATTATATATAATTACAAAACTTGGACCTAATTATTTAAAAAGGATAACATCTCAATCCAAGTTTGAGTTTCAATAAAAAAGATTTTATGGTCTAAATCTAAATATTATTTTAAAAAATTTTAACATTTGGTTTAAATACCCCAAATCCTAACGTGAAACTTGGGTTTGAACTTGCCCAATATCTTGAACTTGTCAAAATTCGTCCCAACCAATCAATTTAAGGATGACATGTGGTTGAAAGGGAAAGATTAAAATGTTGTGTTTTAAAATTGGGAATGGGAGTGCCACTAGGATGTCTCTAAAACCACAACTTGTGCATGAAAGTTTTCAAGTCCATTTGGTTCATGGGATCATTATTTTCATTACAATTTTAGTTATTTGACTTTTATCATTGAGATCAATTGCATCATTTGGTGCAAACCTTTCTAGTTTATATACATCATCCAAATTATCCACATGAACATTCAAATATTTTGTATGAAAATTTGCTAAATTGACCTACTTCCCAAGACCTTTAAATCATATTTCACACATGTTTTAGTAAAAAAATCATGAAACAAATGCATTACCATTTTGTCTTCAAGATTCATTAACCATACCCTTTAGTTATGGCTAGTGTTAATTATATAGTAAAAAAACATTATGAATTCACAGCTTGTTTTTACAAACAAAGCCATTCTTCAAAACTTAGGAACAACATGTTTTAACTTTGATAATTATGTTTAAAACATTTTAGTTTTTTATTATTTGGAAATGGTTGTGAAAATTAGTGTTGTCCAACTTTTGACATATAAGGAACCTTTAGTTTTGGTTTTATGAAAATTTAAAAGCTTTTGATGGACCTTTTAGTTTAGTTTTTAAACTAGTTGTTTGGGTTTGTAAAACCTATGGTTCTAGTTTTTTCTTAATAAAATTAAAATTTGGTTAAGTTAAAATCAAGTCTGGTTCCATTTCCATAGCACATAATCAACATATATATATATGTTTGTTTAGTCTTAGGGTGAAAACACTATCAAATACACACAAAAAATAGTTTGAGAAGTTATAATCATATTTTTACACATAAATGCAAGAAAGTAAAATTAAACCTTTTCAATCATTGTCAAGCCATTGTGGTGTTAAATATTGAATTTTTAGTATATTGGATACAACATTTGAAAAACTTTAATGTTATAAGTAGGTGAAATTGATTGGTGGAATTGTGTTAAATATTCTTACATTAAAATGTTAATATATATTTTATTTTACTTTGGAAATTGAAAGTGCATAAGTAAATTTTAGATGGGCATTAATGAAAAAAGTAAAAAAATTCAATAATTCATCTATTTAAAGCCTAATTTGTTTTTTCAAGCAACTTGCAAAGTAAAAAACAATTATATTTGAATTGAAAAAAATACTTAAATCTATTTTTAAAATGTGATTTTTCAATATTATTGATATAAATTCAAAGAATTTTTTTATTGATCATTGAAATAAATAAAAATTTCAAATTTAATGTGTTAAAAGTTAGTTTATGAGTATTTTGCATTTTTCTTCACAAGGATCATGAAATGTATCTTGATTATGCTTCACCCTTTAATTTATTCAAACATTCCACACAATCCAAAGTAGCTTTAATTAATTTCAATTGGTTGTACAATTAATTATGTACAACCAATTGAAATTAATTATAACTTGCATAAAAAGTAAGGTTAGGTTTTTATTTATTTTTAAAAACGTTGTACTTAAGTACTAAGAAAATTTAAACCCACTAAATAAAAGACAACACCCTTGGTTTAAGTTTTAATTCAATATTTTTAGAAGGTCAATTACTTGGTTTAATTCTAATGACAGTTCTAATGAAATGTGGAATTTTTGGTTTGGAGCCTTTAGAATTCGGCCTTTAACATGGACTTGAACATGCATAAAATCAAGAACCTACCAACACTAGTGAACACATATTTAATCAAGAGTAGCAAGAATTTTTGAATGAGTATAATAAATTTTCCATGTTTTCAAATTAGGTTTTAGGCTTTTTGGACTAAATGTCAAAAAAAAAACTTGAATTTTTCATTTGTTGTTTTTCTATCATTGTAAGTGGACTTCTTGTTTGATGGAGCATTGTCATTTTTGGGACATGACAATGGAAAATTACATGTTTGTGATTATATACATGTGTTTTTAAAATTATCGATCAATTACATTTAATAGTCAATAACATGTTTAATGATGTTTATCCACTTTTTTTTTAGGTTTAATATTGTTCGTTGAAGGTTGATCACATACTATTGGTTGTTACCAAAGATGTATTTTTAAGGATTTATCTTGCTAATGTGGTTTAATCTTTTGGGTGGCTAGATTGAAAACCCTTGGCTTATGGAATGATTTTTTACCTCACAATAACTACTTCCCATTTTACTTGAAACCCATGAGATGTTTTGAACATTTTAAGTAAATTTGACATGTTAATCATTTCAATTCATTAATCAAAACTTGATAATAAATTATTTTTTCACATTCTCAAGGATTATTCATGCCTTTAAAATTCATTATTATTAATTTTAGCCTTATATGATTGATTACAGTATAATGTTTTATAAGAACTTAACCAATGCATTGCACATGTGTATTCAACAAAATCATAAAACCCATGAGAGTCAAATTTTATTTCTTTTATCAAAATTTCATTTTAAACAAAATATTTTGAGTGGAAATGAAACCTAATGCATTAAATTATTAATTAAGCATTACAAATTTAATTGTGATCATCCCATATATCATGTAACCTTTTATGTAAGACAAAAGAAAAAGCAACATAAAAAACATTTTTGAATATTGATCCCACAATGGAAACAATAAAACTAAAAACTACTCATTGTTTTGTTATAATTTGTGCATGTGTTGTATGTTTCTAATTCTCCCATACATGTTGCAAGGTGAACAATTTGCATATTTGCCACAAAGGAAAAATATTAACTTTTTTCACACTCCTTTATAATGTAATTCATTATTTACTTTGGAAAATGTTACTAGGAAATCAAAGTGGTTAAATTTTCATTTTCTTAATTCATTTCTCACAAAAGTAATACATAAATATTTAAAGTAATTCAATGTGCCACCATTCATATTGAAAGTTGTGAATAAAGCTCTAGATAAATGAATCAAATTTACACATTAGAGTTTCATATTGATGATGCATTGACATGGTTTGAATCCAAATTCAAACAATGAAAAAAACTGCATTTATATGTTTGTTTGTGTGAAGATTTTGTTATATTTATGTGTAAACCTAATACATTTCTTAACAAATCTACCTACAAATTTAAACTTTCCCTTTTGCAAACTTGTTTACAAGTTTGTCAACCTCGATGGTCTTTGGAAAGGTGCCATTTATTTATTTATCCTTCCAACATCTTTTTCCTTTGTAATGGATGGATGTTTTTTTCCTTCCAACCTTTTTTTCCATTTAAACATTTGAACAATTTCTTTTTCTCCAACCTCCTAGTTTGGAAGGCTTAATATTGTTCATAATTCCAACCACCCTTTCTTTTGGAATGGGTGGAATTTAAATTTTTTTTCATCCTTCTAATCATTTTAAAAAAATTGATAAACAACATTTTTCCCTCCTTTTCAAACTCCTCCTTTTTTTACAATGATTGGACATTTTCTTTCACTATTCCATTCCAACAATCAGCTTCATGAAGAATTATATAAAACTTGCTAATTCATGCATACCCAAATTGATGTGATTTGATTTTGAAATGTATCTTCACCATCCCAAACCCATGAAAATCATAAGGATTCCAACTAGTTTAAACGAACATTTCACATGAACTAATGACCTAAGGTTGCATGTTGTTTTATGCACATTATACACAACATGCTTCATCTCATACCCTACCACACTATTCACATGATGCTTGCCATTTTAACATGTTATATTCCTTAAGATGTTTTCCTAACACAAATGTTTGGATGAATATGTTATAATATGAGACAAAATCTACAAATATTATTCAAGACCTTCTAAATAAATGTTCTATATCATATAATATGTTATCATGTTTATTTTAGGGATACAAATGGTCAATATGTGAAGCCAATAGTTAAGATTGAACACCTATTGAATTTGAAGTTCTACACATTTGTTATTTCATGTTTGGTTATCATGTCCACATTTTACACGAGGTTAACCATTTGAAGGAAGGTGCATTAGAAATTTGATTGGCCTTGAAAGGTTGAAATTTACATACTATTTTTTATTTATCAAAAGGAGCATATTATATGGAACTATTAAAAATTACATAATAATATTTCACCTCTTTTGAATTTAAACCAAAATACATTCATTAGTTCATTTGGTTGGTGCTACAAAACTAACCAATTTTTGGCGAAACTATTGATCACATAAAGTACCATACAATTGGATGTTTAAACACTTCACAATACCTTTTTTGGTTTGATGCAAAGTCATTTTTAATGTATGAAATGATGAATTGTGACAAATAATAAATTAGTTTGAGAATCAAAACTTTGGCTTTTGCTTCATTATCTGGTCTCTTTGTTAATGAATTGCAAAGTATATAAAGGAAGTAAATACAAAAACGAGGGATTAAAAATAAAATCCTTGGACTTAAAAGTAAAAAAGGGATATGATTAGCACTTTGTGAATTCTTTAGTCATCTGCTCGGATGACGAGTAACAACTTACCATATGATGAACTATGTCTTCATTGGCAAAGAAACAAGCATGCAAACAAGAAGAGAAAAAAATTAAGTAGCTAAAGCTTTTTTTTTTTTTCTTTGCCTTGGAAAGCAACTCCCCAATATGGTCTTTTTTCAAATTTTCTGATATTGAAAAATTGAAAAGTGTTTTCCAAAATTGGCAAATTTTAGTTGAATAATTTGCACTATAAAAACACATATATCCAACAATTTCCCACATTTTTTGTTGAAAAATGACAAAAATTGTTGGAAAAAAAAAGTCACGACTCTCCCCACGTACCTAGAAAGATGCAATTATCAATTGAAGAGACATGAGACCTTCTACTACCATATGCAGAACATGCACCATTAACATGCACATGCACCATTAACATGCATTAGTTTGCAAGGTGGTTGTGGAGGTCCAAAAGTAGTTCTCTTCTTTTCACTTGCAATGTGAGAGCCATCTAGTAGAGAGAACATTAAAGGCAAACTTTTGTTTTGGTTTAGTTTGCAAAGTGTTGTTGCGAAGGTCCAAAGAAGAAGTTCTTTTCTTTTCACTTACATGGGTGGTGGCACTCCACATGTTCAGAAAACTAGCCTAGAGGAGGTTTTTTTTTTTTTGCTTTCTAATTTTATCAAGCTTTTTTCATCAGGAATTCATCCCTTTGCTTTATGTCATTTTGTTCTTCTTTGTTGGCCTTGCCTACCAAGGCAAGGATATTGTGTTTAGATTCATTATAGAGTATAGTAGCTTAAGGATTTTGGCCCCTAGGTAATAATAATAGGTCTATTTTTGTATGAGGATTTTTGAAAGATGATATTTTGGCTTGTGTTGAAACTTGAGATTAGTTATAATAGAGTTATAATATCTTGAAGTATTTTGGGTTTCTTTTAGAGGATTTTTTCGAAGATTAGATTTTGCATGGTGAAATATTTGAGTTTCCGTAATTCTTCTTTTGCCTTAAGATACTTTTTAATGTAAATGGCAAGGCCAAAGTGTGACACACACCCCTTGTTCTCTTATTATTATTTTCTTTGTGCCATGGAGAGATGAGAGAGTTGCATGCTTAAGAAATTTCCTAAGTGTATTATTTCCTTTGTCTCAGGCCCCTTTATTTTGGGAATGCCTCCACTTTACCCCTACACTTTGCCCATGTACTGGGTCTTCTTTCTCTCTAATGTATTCCACAAGAGACATGGCAGCCTTCATAGAAGAGAAGCATGATTGAACAAAGCTTTTGTGCAAATAAGGGGGATGGGGAGAGACAGAAGAAAGTAGTTGTATTGGAAGCCTATATGCATTAGTGGAGGTAAAATGAGCTAGTCTTTGCCTCCCCTAACAAGTGGGTAGCTCTTATTTGAGCATTGCATAATTGCATGTAAAGAGGCCTTTTCTTTTCATTTCTTTTCTTCTCTTCCATCCATTCATGTCCACCACCTCTTTAGAGTTTAGAACATCTCTTTTTGCTTCTTTTGAAAAAAGACTTATGTATATTCAATCATTTGCATTTTAGTTTTTTGAGTCGTGGGATCACATGTGTGTATGTATAGATTTAATGGCATTCATGAACTCTAGGTCAAAAAATTAATGTCACCTTTTAATCTTTTAGGACATTCATCCTTTCCATGGATAAAATTTCATAACATTTCATTCATTCTATACATGGATGAACTTTCATAATATTTCATTCATCCTTTCCATGTATGAACTTTCGTAATGTTTCACATCTCCTTTCATAACATCTAGTGTTTTGTCATCAACAAGGCCAAACTAATTGCTTTTTATGTTTGCCTTACCCCGAGAAATTAACTATTGTATAGATGAGTTCAAAATAAGTCCCTAATCAAAAGATCACTATGCATAGGGCCCATAAGCTCGTTATTCATTTATTATCACTACGCATTTTCTATCTTAAGTTGTAATTAATATTCTTCACAAATTCTATTTCTAGTAACCAAATTTGTTGAATTTTAATGTTATTGATTTGTGTTAATATTCGTGTTGGATGGGAATTTAATTTAAAAATAATTGTCAGCTCTAAGTATTTGAAACAAGCCAAAATGAAAGAACTGCCAATTTTGGGTATTTAAAAAAAATCAATATCAAAGAATTGTTGGGTTTGAGTATTTGAAAATTTGGAATCAAAGAACCATTGGTTCATTTTATTTAAAAAACCTCAAAGAACCATTGGGTTTCATGAAAGAACTGGCAAAGAACCTGAGGAGCTTTGAGCAATTATTTGATTTTTTCACAATAAATTATTTGAGAATTGGAGATATGTTGCCAATGTATAGTGGAGTTTGAAAGAAAAATCTACTTTTGTCTCTGACTTTTAGCCAATTTTGGCTAAATCCTTTTGTAAATGATTACCAATCCACTTGCATCACAAAATTGAAAAAAAAAAAAAAAACCCCTTGGTTATCAACCTTAAAAACTACCTTGATACCCGGTGAAGTTTGGTATAGTTTCTAATAATTTCCCATTATTGGATTATTCCCTTTCCTAAACCTTGTTTTATGGCATATATGAGTACATATTATTAGGAATTAAATTTTTATCTAGCCAATGAGATGGCTCAAGATGCATTGAGGAGTGTCCATCCATTTTCCTTTGTGGGGTGGGTCAAGGGGGATGGGGATATTATTTTTGATTTCTTGGGTTTTGGTGTTCCCATCATGTTCCCAAAACTTCCCAATGATGTTCCTCACCTATTCAAATGTGTTCCCCAAGATGTTCCCAATAGCATTATAGCATGTTCCCCAAGATGTTCCCAATAGCATTATAGCATAGTGCCCAATGTTTCAATTTTGATTAATTAATTAATATTATCATTATTTTGTGATGGGGTCAATCAAAGTGGGTCCTGGTAGGGGGAAAAAAAAAAAAAAAAAAAAAAAACC
>Ga0116227_10009471_pt1 | contig 17656 bp, 6 predicted proteins | sample S1TSphgellanicum_FD_89693 | JGI IMG/M metagenome (GOLD analysis project Ga0116227, IMG submission 89693) | Host-associated microbial communities from peat moss isolated from Minnesota, USA - S1T2_Fb - Sphagnum magellanicum MG | ecosystem: Host-associated > Plants > Peat moss > Unclassified... | reverse complement strand
CCGTTCTCGCTACCTGATCGCCTGACTTTAAGGATAACTCTGTTGCAGACAATTATCTAGCTCCCACCCAGGGGAGGTTATTTCCATTTTTTTTCAAATGATGTGAAGTTGTTGGAATACAGGTTGCAGCTTATTAAATATATTACATATATAATTTATTATTTAATAGAATTTTAATATCGTGCTCAAAAATTGGATTATAAGAATCTATAAAAAATATAATTAAATATTTTGAATTTTAATATATATTTATATTTATTTCTTATTTAATTATTTCGTAGCATATCAAAAAATAATCTTTCTATCTCACCTATTTTATGATATATGCAAAGAATAACTTCCTTCCAGTAGTCTCGCACATACAAGACAATAGTCATACCTTATGTGCTTGCAAAAAAATCTATACAACATTGTTTCAAATGGACCATGACAATGAGTGTGTTAGATCATAGTCTTATGAGGTTTGCACACAAAATTTGTGTGAGACATTCATATCCACTATCATAAAATCACACAAGAATTGAGTCACAATGACTAAGTACCCACACATGTTGGGGTCAATGCAAATCAAGGTAGCTCAAAAGGCAAGGGAAGAAAAGCATCCCTTAAAAGTCAGTCCATAAAATATATTTACACTACATCATCACACTGTGACACAATGCATAAGGATTCCAAACTTACGGATTTATTTTTAAAAATTCCATTGAAAATCTACTCAACCTAAAGATACAAAATTCCACCCAAAACTTAAAGAAACTATTATAGGTATTTACAAAGTTTGTGTTGTGAGGTTCTTTCTGGCATGTTTGTGGAAGCAACAAGAAGACTCAGTTGTGGAAGGAAATGGAGTTAGATGATAAGTTTTTGTGAATGAAAATTTAAGGGTGCAAATGGGATTGAATGAATCAATGGCATTATTTTAGAAAAGGATGTTACATATCTTTTTGTCCCAAATTTTCTTTTTATACAAATGAATTTTTGAACAATTTTTTTACAAATTGTTAGGATACATGTTTATACTTGGTTCAAGTACATAATATCTTTTTTTTAAATAATTTTCACATAAATATGAATATTAGAAAGTGTGCTGATTTGTGAATTCAGTATTTCATTTTTTAAATGATTATAATTTTAAATCATACTAAAAAATTTATTTTAAAATTTTAAAAAAAAATTGTATAGTAAATTACAATTTTTCTTAACACATCATGTACATCATACCTAATTTATATGTGGTAAAAGACTTTTGAAGTTCTAAATTTTAGATCAATTTTGAGAAGTTCTTTGAATTTTTAAAGTTTTAGAATTGCACATGTTTTAAGATACGAATGTTTTTTGAATGCGTTTAATTAATTTTTATCTTCTTCTTTTTTTCGTTAATTTTGTTTTATTTTATGAGTCTTTTTTATAGTCCTTTGCAAAATTGATTCTTTTTGTTATAATAAGTGTTCACTTTCAAAGGTTTTTAATTGAAACTTAAATTTAAAATTTTATCAAATGAATTTTTGATTTATTCCTTTGCATTCATATAGATGAAAAAAAAACAACTTGCTATGATTTTCATAATTTTAAATGATAAAACAAAAATATTTTTTCAATTTTGACTATTTTTTTCTATCATCTAACACCTTTTTTGGCTTGTTTAATTATGATCACACCTCTTTGAAAAGAGGGTGAAGTTATCAAAAGGAGAAAATGACAAGAAATAGAATGGTTGGATTTATCATTACCCTATGTTTTCTTTGTTTTAGTGTCTATGTGATTCTTGCTATATGTGAAAGGTGATAGCTAGTATGTGGTATCAAATTGAAAGAATTATGATCAAACGATGGACTTCAAAGGTTTTTTGTTTTGAAACCCTTTAAATTTTTTGATGATGGTGGCTCAACAACAGAAAAATATGGCAGAAAAACTTATGGTTGAAGGATGTTAAACCAATGATATGAAGGGGAAGCAAGTGCTTCATAGGTAAGCATTTTGGTTGATTTTGTCCTTTTTTGTATGGATTTCAAATTTCAATAGATGGTAGATTTCAATTAATTAGGAATGTGCATGTAAATCACAAGTGGGTTTAAGATCGAAACTATGTATGTTTATTATATAACTATGAAAATCTATGTTTTTATTTACATAAATATTTTTTCACCTTTCTATTATTTATGTATAATTAATATGCCACACCATTCTCCTACCATGGATTTCACATAAACTACACCAAAACCTTTCAAAATTAAAATCTCAATTCCCTTCACAATTTTAGTCCATGAAGTTTTACATTCATACCACGACTTATTTCTATCAAATGAAGGTGTTTCCAAAGGTCACAAACACTCACTTATATACTAACCAAAAGAAAAACAAACAAGAAGTTTCTTAAAGTTTACACATCACATAATAAAATGGCAAAAACTTTTCACATAAATTATCATGTGAAAGTTAATGCACCTTAATATGTCAAAAACTTTTCACATGACTTTCACATAAATTATCATGTGAAAATCAATGCACCTTAATGTGTAAAAAACTTTTCACATGACTTTCATATAAATTATCGTGTGAAAATAAATGCACCTTAATGTGCCAAAAACTTATCACATGACTTTTCACATAAATTTTCATGTGAAAGTCAAACACTATGACCAAATCATAATTAAATTATGAAATCCTACTAACAAGTAAATCACCAAACTTAAATGTTAAATAACTATATAAATAATAACTTAACTACATCAAGTTACATGCACAAGACTATATGGGAAAAATGCCCACAATCAATTTTCTAAAGATTGGATATTTGTTTTACTCCATTCTTCTTTCGCCACATTTTGGAATGTGGGGAAATACCTTGGGAGAAGTTTGAAACATGAATAAAATAACATGTCTATCGTGGAGATGACGAAAATGTTTAATGGGCTAATGAACCTGGGTGAGTGGCATCAACCTTTTGAAATTGGGATATGAGGAGATAATTTTGAAGGAGATAGGTGGGGAAGTGAGACCTGAATCTGAGAACTCCAAAAAAATATCTATTTCACCTTTGTGGCCAGGAAATAAGGAAATCCTTAATGGATATAAATGAATGGAAAATGTCTTGTTAACTTCTTGAAAGGAATTTGAGGGGAATTTTTCATTTGTGTGTGTGGGGAAGGGGTGGGGGGGGTGTGCCATGTATTCATGTTGATGTATAAGTAAGATAGGGGTAGTTTGAGAGAGGTAGTTAAGAGAGATTTGATCATTTAGATATGTAAAATAAACATGTTTCATGGTTGGTCTAAATTCCTTAATTAGGATAGTATAATTATTTATTATTTTTATGTTTCATGGAAACAATGAGTAGTACAACTAAATGAGGTTGTGGGTGAAGTTCATTCTATGGTCTTCTACTAGAAGAATTGATGTTGTGAATAGAGTGAGGACTGGTTTAAAACTACAAAATTAGAATTTAGCTTCATTTATACCTTATTATATTGTTACACAGTCTAATGTACGCTACTATGTAACATACAACAACAATCCAACAAAAAAGAATGATAGAACATATAGGCATAAAGTGCTTCACTGTTGCAGAAATACCATAAACTGAACACATGGAATCAAAATAGACCAGTCCTTCATCCAGAAAGCCTGCATGACTGCAAGCTGACAGAAGATACACAAAAGTAGCTACAAACTCTGTGAGGCTACTACCCACATAAGCATCTAATTGACAGCCAGATTGCATGATCTGCATATGAACATGTCTGCCCTCTTCAAGTGCTTGTAAACTCGCTAAGGCATTGAGCACCCAAATAAAATTGAGCGTATCAGGAATCATGAGCCCTTTCTTGTTGCATTTGTTGGAAAAGCTCAATTGACTTCTCATCATATTGACCCATCTTGAAGTATCTGGCAAGCTTTGTATTCCATGAGAAATTGTGCAATTGTATAGTCCCTGGTGCCATAGGAGCCACCTCTGCCTTCACCCATGTGGGATTCCTCTCAACATGCCAGAGTGCTTCCCCTCCGGTCTTCTTATGCTTGAAATCTGGATACCTGGCATTTACCTATGACATCAGCTGTGCATTGTTCAGTCTAGCTGTGCACATCAGGCATAACAATGGTGACTTTACTTCATCATCCACATGAGAGTTGTGATAGCAAATATTCATTCACCTTTTCTGACCTGTGATCCCACAGCAAAGGATCTGGAAAGAATTCCCACCAAACTTTGTCTAGAATCCCTCCTGACCTGGCCTTCAGAACACCCTGGAATGGCTGAGAATATAGTCCCCTTTATCATGGTATAACCAGGTTCATATGATGAAAAAATAACTTCTTTGAATTGCCAACAAAACAAACATATCAATCTGTATCTGGACCCATGCCATTCAGCTCTGAAAGCTCATGCAAGTGCAGCAATGATGGCTTTTTTTCTCTGCATTCCCAGGAACAGGTGCCTATCCTTTCAATCAAGAACCCAGCTAGGGTTTCAAGGTGTGTGGATTCTGAAGAGCCGCTCAAAGATGCAATGCATCAGTTGGACTGCTGGTCCGGACCAGGGTTCTTGTAGCTTCCCAGTTGGAAGTAAACATGCCTGAAAAAGGGAGAAGGATGAGCAGGGTCAGATGAAGGTGATGGAAAGAGGTGTCAAAGATGATGCAATCAAAAACAAATGCCAGAGTTGATATGGATGTGCTTTGATGTTGCACTGCAACGAGTTCCATTCTTTAATTTCCACTCTCCCCTTTGAGGGATCTGTCCCAAATGCATATCAATTGCCCCTTCAACCTTTGCTCTCCAGTGGCATTTTTTTTTGGATAAAGCAGGAATTTGCTGGCTTAGTATATATGCATACAAGGTTGGGCCATGGGTGTCATGGGGACAACAAGCTCATTTTGCAATGCCTACTTACTGGCTTTGAAGAACTCAACAATCTGACATGAAACCCACCCAGATTCAGTGGTGTAATGACTTTTGCCATAAGACCCAGCAACAATGAGAATAGGAAATGTACTTCCCTGAAGTTCCAAGAAAATGAAATCACACTTTCTTCACAGGAACCACCCACTGAACATATTCCTCAAAATGCGAGACCAAATGAGAAGTACAGCAACAGTTTGAATAGGAAATTTGTTCCATGAAGTTCCTTAAAAAATGGACTCACAGTTTCAAGAACACAACATTCCTCAAAATGTGAGACCAAATGAAAATTGCATCCTTTTGTTGTAATCTCTTCCTTTCAGGCAGAGCCTAACTTATTAGCTACAAACTTCCTTTGAAAGTGCAACCCCACCCATAAAACTGAATCTGGGACAGCAAATAGGTGGGGGACTATTAATAGCAAATCACCTGGACGGACGGCCCAGAAACACTTAGCAGCAGTCAGATCATACGTCTTTTACCAGCCACCGCAAAGTATGCAATTCTGCTGATCCAAACCAGCATGTTTTGACTTTTCTTCATCCAATTTTACTCTGCACGATCAGGTACGGAGCACCGCTGGAGATGCTCTTAGAGATATTGTTGAAAATTTGAAATATTCAGATTGGGGCTATTTAAACCCTTTTTTCAAAAAAAAAGGGTGTTTCGGCAAGATTTCGGCAAGAGTTGTAGATATGATAATAGAATGGTGGATCTGGGGTATCCAGGATATAACATATGTTGCTATGTACTAACCATCTACATGTAGCATGTAGATACCTACCTAGATGCTAATTCAATTCCCAACAACAGGTAACAAATCAACCATATGATTTGGGTTGATTCTGTACAAGGTGAAAAGTACAAAACCTGACCACAATAGGGTAAACACTAAATAATAACAACGAGTTAAATGTGACATTAGGTTTGAAACATTTGTAGTACAATGTCCAACATGGAAAAAAAATTGGATTTTTTTAAATTGTATTCACACAATGCTTAATGTTGGAAGTATCTTTTTTATACAATAGTTTCAAAAAAAACACATGTGATGTAGTGGTTAGAATCCTCTTTTTAACCCAACGGTTTACGATTCAAAAAAAATTTCAACAAACGAAATGGATGAAAAAATTCATAAAATATTTAAATATTTTTTTAAGTTAGTTATTCTTAGGAAGTAATTTCCTCGGGGAAAAGAAAATTAAGTGCCAGTCCCAAGCAAGTTCTCCATGCAATAAAAAAAAGTTTCCAAATGAAAAATATAATTTTTTCAAAAAGTAATGAATTTTCCTTGGGGAATGGCCAAGTTCTCCAAGGAAAAAGGCACCTTCCCCAGGGAACAATGTACTTTCCCCAAGGAAAGGCCTAAGTTCCCTAAAGAAACATATGTTTTGAATCTTTTTGTAATCATAGTCATCTCATATTTTTATGTATGGTCTTACAACCTATCATTGGAAATGTTTCAAAGAGAGCTACAACTTTGTAGTTAGAAACACTTCAATCATAATTCATATGCAAAAGCTACAATCAAACAACATTTTGGACACATTTGCTCTTTGAGGAAACATATGTTCCAAATATTTTTGCAATCACAATCATCTCATTTTTTTTATATAAGCTTGCAACCTATCATTGGAAAGATTTTGAGGAAAGCTACAAATTTGTAGTTGGAAACATTTAAATCAAAACTCATGTGTAAAAGTTATGATCACACAAAAATTTCAAACACATTTGCTCCTTGGGGGAACATGGTTATTTCCCCAAGACAATTTAAGCCCGTTTCTCCCCAGGGGCCAACCATGTGCCCGAAAGCAATTCCCCTGAAGAACAACCTAAACCATGTTCCCCTGAAGAACAAATGTGTCTGAAACTTTGTGTGATCATAACTTTTGTATATGAATTCTGATTGAAGTGCTTCCAACTACAAATTTGTAGCTTTCTTAAAAAACTTTCCAATGATAGGTTGCAACCCTATATAAAAATAAATATGAGATGACTGTGATTGCAAAAATATTTAAGACATATGTTTTCCCGAAGAACTTGGGTAAAGCTCTAGGAAAATTCATTATTTTTCGAGGAATGACTTAAGCCCCTTTTTTTTTCCATGGGGAACAATCATGTCCTTGAGGAGGAATTTAAGTTGCCCCAAGGAACAACTTAAACCTTTTTTTTTTGGGGAATAATCATGTCTTTGAGGAGGAGCTTAAGTTGTTTTGAAGAACAACTTAAACATTTTTTCCTTGAGGAACAATCATGTCCCCAAGGAGAAGGAGCTTAAGTTGCCCCAAGGAACAACTTAAACATTTTTTTCCCTGAAAAAAAAATCATGTCCCTAAAAAGAAGGAGTTATTTCTCCTTCAACAATATGGTTGCTTTTTGAGGCAACTTAAACATTGCTCTTTTGGGAACGTAATTATTCCTTGGGTGCAACTTAAACCCTTTTTATCTCAAGAATTTATTTTCATCCATTTTGTTCATGGATGAAACAAAATTAGGAAAAATTTCAAACCCGAGACCTTTAGGCTATAAAAGGGATTTTAAACATTACATTAGTTTTTTTCCTTTGAAAATAATGTAAGAAAAAAAATTAACCATTAATCATTGTGGGGGTATAATTAAAAAAATCTGAATTTTTTTTCTTGTTGGGCACTATATTATATTGTTTTATAATTGTGTCAAGCCCAATGCAACATTTAAAAGACAAATATTATTTAATGTTTACCCTTTGTGGGGTATTATGTTGGGTTGTTAAGTAATAAGGTGCTTAATAAATAAAAACATTTGGTCAATTATGTTTAGGATTAATAATAATTATTATTACAATTTGGCATTATATTAAATAATGAAGTTATTGTGCTTGAAAATGTCATTTAGATTTTTGACATGGCAATCGGACAAATTTTCAAAAATTTTGACAATTCCCAAAAAAATCAATTAATGTCTAACCAGCCTTCGTATTTGGCTACTCACCACTCTATGACACATATGTCATCTTCTAGAAAGAGTGTTGTTGCCATTCCATGCCATTAAAAGTCCATTGCTCCAAGGTTATGGTTGTTTCATGTCTTTCATTTTAAAACATTTCTAAACAAAACTCATAAGAAAGGTTGTATCAAACCTTTCCATAATCACAATTATTTCATGCAAAGGGATGTGTATGTGACGAATTGAAAATATTTGCAAGTTATACTAAAATGAAACATCAAGCACAAAACTAACAAATGCTAGATACCTTATTATTATGGTAGCTTTGACACTAATTCTATTGTTTTCAGAAATGTTGAAATTTTCAAATAAAGTTTCTTTGAAGGAAAATCTAAATATTCAGAAATTTATTTTTTGAAATGAAAAATTTCAAATTAATAAGTTATTTGATAAACATGTGTTAAAACTACCAAGGCACTTATAAAAGGTTCATTCATGTGGGATCCAATAGGGAGGATCCCAAAAAGTGAAGTTAAAATTTTTTTACTAGTCTAAGGAAAAACTAATCTTGGGGGGATATCATATTTTTTACATTAGTTAGATCCCATTTTCACAAAATAGATTGCAAAAGGTTTTGGGTCTCCTTTTTTAATTTTTTTTAAAACTTATACACTAGGTTGGGGTATCAATATTTTTATTTTGAAAAAATTAATGAGTTTTCATACATTTGAGAACAATTGGTTATCATTTGGCAGTTTTCACCAACTAATTTTTTAAATGAAATAAATAAAGATAACTTAGCAATTGAACCTTAAGTTTGGTCATACATGGGTGAAATTCAAAAACAAACTTGCACAAAAAATACATTAACATCAAAGGGGGGTTGAAACTCATGACCAAATTTCATCTCTTTTTTAGCACCTCCACTCTTGCTACATACCTTTTCACTGCTCCTAGTATGGCAAACTTTTCCTTTGGTGGTACCATTAGGAACCACCTTACCAAAATCATAGGAAAATTGGACCCAATTTAAGAAATAAAATTCCATCTACTTATATGTTGGTTTATTTGATTATATTAGGTGGGCTATGTGTTCCCCACCTATGTACACATTCAAGAAAAATAATGAACACCCAAAAATGTATAATATGCATTAACATTTTGATTCCTAAACCATTCCTGATTCATTCCTGGCCCAATTCTTGATTTTTTTTCTTTTTAAGTGTCCTTACACTTACACATTAAATTATTTTTCTTATTTATTTAGTACATGCACATAGGAATGATCCAAATTAGTCATTAAGACAACAAATGGTGAAAATAGTTATCATTTGTGTTCTTGACATTAATAGCCCTTTGGGGCTTCACAATCTTAATTTCAAAAATTCATAAATAAATCAAAATTGATTCAATCAATTGTCTATAAAAGACATCAAATAGGTTGGCATTTGAAGTATTTTCAAAATAACATCTAAGAAAAATTCCAAAAAAAAAATTGTTTTTGTGTTCCTAATAAATAAAAACCTTTATGTGACATTCTTAAAACTTTTTCCTTATGCATTCATTTTTCATATCAACACACATTTTTTTATAAATTTAATTAGAGTTTTGAATTCTACATGACTTGGGTAACCTAATATTTGGAATGAAATTTTTTTTTTTATGTGAATCCTAAATTGTTTTGAAATTGGATGGGTCACAAAAATTTGGGGTGTGACATTCCTAATGGTATCACCCAACGATAAATGTGCCTAGTAGTACAACTACAATGATTAATTTGAACATGGTGCATTAATCTTTGAACTTTGTGCATTAAATGCACAACCTTGTTTAATGGTTGTGTACTAAACCTTGTACATTGTACCTTGGGAACCTAACCTAGGTAAAGGGTTTTACCTCACTTAGGTCCTAGTATTTAAATATTCTTTTGAATTTGGTTTTTAATCACCCGATTATCATACAAGTGAAAACTAATGATCAAGGTTTTAATTAAAGTATCACTAAAAGTGATACCCTAATGGTTTCAAATAAAAATAACTAAGTGATATTCAAAAACAGTTTTGATACCCACCCAACACTAAAAAGAGCTTCAAACACAAGAACAAAAATAGGGGTTAGAGATGATGAAACTTTGCCAACCATATTAAATTAACCAAAACACCCAAAAAAGGGTAAAACAAGGAACAAAATGGAAAGACCCACATCCAAAAAGATAAATGAACCACCCATAAAAGCAAACCACAAGGGGAACATCAAGTTCCCAAACCCCCTCTAGTCGCAAAAAACATATCAAATAAAAAAATGAGAAAACTTCCTAAAATGATGTTTAACTTAGACAAACCCTCATCTACAACAACAACACGTTTCGAAATAAAAACCATATGTGCACGCTATAATGTCATTAACACCCTCTACTTATAGAATGCATGTAAAATTGAAAAAAAAAAACTTTTAATGCCCTTCATTCCCCATGCCATGTTGGCACATTGATGAAAGAACCCTTCCATATGTTGGTGTAGACATCTAAAAACTTTTATAGCTAGAAGAAAAAACATGTCCGCCAGGAACTAATCATGATAAAAATTGTCCTTCACCTGAACCATAATTGTTGTAATAACCCCACGAGAAAAAATAGACCACAAAACCAAATCAATTTGAATGGGGTTAACAATGACATTTGCCAATGTGTAAACATTGTTGATTAATGACACAATGTTGACTTGACAATGTGAAAAGTACAAGGCAAAAGGTGGAAGGACATGGGTCTGCATTTGTAAAACATGAAATTTGCATCACTTGTAATGGCCACAAAAGCATCTCACACAACATCATGCAAGGCCATCCTTTCCCCACCATGAACGTAGCAAAGAAAGTGGATCCCCATAGGATCCAAAGGCTAGCTACAAATACAATATGACACCCCAAGGACTAAAGGATGGGAAGACCCAACCTAATGCGCAATGTGGTGAAGAAAACATCTAAAGTACTAAGCGAAAAAAAAGGATGATTGGGCAAGCTAACAACCAAGCACTTGCACATGACCTCACACACAACCTCAAACACATTTGATGTGAATCAAAAGGAAAATAAAAAAGGATGTTAATGAAAAAGTGGTCATGTAATTTCTTTGAAATATTTTCTTGAAAGCGATTTGTGCTTCTCTTTGCCAACTGTTCAAAAATGGGGCACACATGTTACAACCTTGAGGGGAAGAAGCTATGGTGTTAATCTCAAATGCACCTAGAAAGGGAGTAGCCTTGAGCTATTCACACCTATCACCTCCAACAATAACAAAAATTTGACCAAAACTTGGAAGTTATGATAGGAGCAACTAAGGCCCAATCCTTAGATAGGCAGTTGAAACAATGACCTTTAAAGAAATCAACCATACACCCCCACTCAAAAATGGGGAAAACCACTTGTCGACAAACTAGAAGGGCCTTGGGGCACTCCAATGAGTCAAACCTAAAAATCTATTAAAAACTCCCATCAAAGTCAAATAAAAAACAATGAACTAACTCCAAAAACTTGGAGGGGGGGGGGGATCAACAAAGTAAAAAAGAAGGCCTTTGCGCAAAACATCAAGAAAGGGTACCAAAAACCATTTGAATGTCCCCTAATTTCGAAAGCATGTCTACATGCCAAACATCTTCACCTAAGGCTTCTTGTAAAAAAATGAGGTGAAAGAGGTAAAACCAAAGGGGACACCAAGGATCTTGATGCCATCAGCATGACAACACATCAAGTTACTAAAACAACTATTATCTATTTTGACTACAATTCTAACTACAAAATTAGATATTAATGAATATGTAGTTATAAAAGACATTGTGGTGCCACATGGCATTATCGTTTTATGATTGTAGTTGATATCATGACTTGATGGTTTTTACACGAATATCAATTTCTCAAAAATGTATTTTTAATATTTTTTAATCATCCAAAATTAAATAATAACAAAATTCCATTCATCCTTGCAACTTTTGGTGAATAATAACAATTTATGGTCGTGTGATGTTGATGTGGCATGCCACATGGCAACAAAATTGATTAGTGGTCGTAACACCTCAGGACATGTGACATTAACTTCACATCATGATTCATGTCTTTGATTTGATGAATTAATTTTATTTATTAACTAGTTAAAAATATTGTTGTCCTTTGCAGTTAATAACGACTTAGTCTTCCATGTGATGATGGCATGCCATGCCATTTGGCAACAAGGTGTCACAAATTTTCATGGCAATCCATGATTTTTTGTGACATTGTAAGTTTTTGTGTGTCTTGAATTTATGGCACCAATATTTATCATGGCATGCCATTTTTTTTGTGTGCCATGAAGTTTTTGAAGTCATGAATTCACATTCATGTGTATGTGTATTAAACAATCTATTGTTAATTATAATTGTGACTACAATATTAATAATCACTTTGAAAAAGGTGACACATAACTCTTTTACTTTTAAACTATTTAACACGCTAGCTTAGGTTAACATACCTATTGAGTTAACCTATGTATGTAAGCTTACTTAATAAAAACCTACTTTGTAATATAAACTTCCTTGTAAGTTACTTAATTAGACATAATAAATTTGTTACATCTAGTATGTTTAAATATACCTATTTAATAGGTTACCCTACTAATAGGTTAACTTAGGTAGGTTTGCTTAAGTTCCTAGTTTTAGGTTTTTTACCAAGTCAACCTAGGTAGCCTTGTTACAAATTTGTAACCACCTCAAGTTTGTGTAACTAAATGCGATTATGATGCGATTAGATACAACTCAATGCAAGTATGATGCAACTAGATGCGACATAATTATCCTATGTGTTTTTTTTAGCCTAAAAATGCCTAAGTTAGCCTAGGCTAGGTTAGTTAGTAGTATAAGTTGATAAATTAGTTCATCTTAAGTCAACCTAAAAAGGTCTGGGTCTAGGCTAAGTTGATATGTAGTAGGTAGGTTGACCTAGGTCAACCTAAAGTGGCCAAGGTTAATTCAAGGCTAAAATTTTTGAACTTTATAACTTTTTGTTAAATATAATTAATATAAAAAAAAAATGTGGTAGTGCAATGGATGAAGACTCGAACCCTAAAGTGAAGGTGAAAGGTTCAAACCTTCACTCTTACAACCTATGATACCTGGCCACTTGGCTTAAATTAAGTAGCTTAATTTAGGTTTCTTAAGTTAATGACTTGTTAATAATTCTAAAAATAATATATTTTATCATTCTGGAATTTTCTACCCATTTATCATCATCATATTTAATGAATAAAAATTGGGAAAACCATGTGGTGCTCCTCAACTTCACCCATTAGCCTAGCCTTGCAACAAAACTTGAAAAAAACTATACAATTGTAGATTATGGATTGTAGTTACAATGAGCAAAAGTTATGTGTTGGTTTTAGTAACTAGACCATCTAAGTTGTAAGAGTTTAAATCACTACACAACTTAGAAAAAAACAAATTAAAAACATTATCTATGATCTAAAACAATAATGTTCACCCTAGGAAAAACACAACCTTGTCCTTCATTTCATCCATGGACAAAAAGATAAAGGAAAATAATAATAATATGGTTTGCAAATGCACATAAGAAGAATATAAGTGAAATTCAAACACAACTTGGGGAAATTTTGTTGTTTTGAAAATGCCTTTATAATCCCCCACAAATATGTTTCAATTGTTTAACATTTGCATGTGATAAACATCCAAAACCTCTTCACATTAATAGACGTAATGTTGTTATTCACATTTAATGTGTTGAAGGGGGTTGAATGTTGGTGATAGAAAAACAAACAAAAGATGGAAGTTTTTTCTTATTTTAAAAGAATTTTTATTAAAAAAAAACAAGGTACATTGAAAGAACCTAGGAAACAAGTCATGTGGGAAGATGATGGAGATTGATTATGCTCTTTGTTTTGTTTTAATACTGGCCACTAATCCTTAATGTTCAAAAGGTATCCACCTTGCATTTTGTAAGACTTGTTTTTGTCTTCAAGAAAAAATCATAGCTTTGAACCTAGAAAGAAAAAAAATACTTAGGAAAAGACATAAAGCAAGAACCTTGTAAGCTAAACAAGAAAGGAAGAAAAGGAAATAAAACCTTATAATCCAACACACTAAAAACTTGAAAAAGTTCAATGATGTACATGTTGAAAGAGGGCATCAACACTTCCAAAGGGCACCATAGTTTGTAAGAAAGTGTTGAAGCAACAAAATGGAGAACATGCTTGAAAAAAAACACAAGCATAATGGAGTTTACAGCAACTATGAACAACAAAATGAAGAAGATGCTCGAAAAAAAAAAAGAGCATAATGGAACTTGTAGTGTTGACAAACAACAAAATAACTCGAAGGAAGACATTGAAAGAAAACAGAAGCATGATGGAAGTTGCAACAATAGTGAACATCAAACTATATAAAAAATATAATGAATGGCACAAAGGGAACGACACACAAGGAATAACAAAAAGAAGCACACATAACATATCATTGTTGATAGATGTGAATTTGTCATCATAAGAAGGTACATTGATAACTTTTGAAAACCCTAACACAATCTACAAACAACATAGATGTGAATATAATGATGATAGTATTGGGGTTAATGACAAGATATTTTTTGTTAAGTAGATGTTAAGTAGGTGTTAAAGGTGTTAACAATCTAGACCTTAACACTAGGTGTGATTGCTCCTTTAAGCCCTTGCTTAGAACACATCCACTTGTTATGCCCCCTTATTTAGGCCTTCATCAATATTTATTAATCCAACACAGGTACAATGTTAATTAATTACCCCATCCCTATCTAGTACCCATAAACATGACAAAGTGGACAAAATGAGGCAACCTTTCTTTTACTAATGAAATTTCTCTTAAAAGTGAAATAAAAATTAAAAACTGAAGTGATTTTGGATCTTTTCAATTGCTAGAGCCTAGAAGTGAGAAAATTTTTAAAAGAATAATTTTTTAAAGATATTTATGTTTGGTTTTCAATGTGTAATGAAACATATAGAAGGATGATTAAAGATTTGTGTTTCATATTCAATTTATATCCAATTTTGTTTAAATCCTTCTATGGCTAATCATCACTTCTTTTACATCTTTGTATGGGTCAAAGCCACTTTGGTTCCAACAAAATTTCTTTAAAAATACACTAGTATAAAATTTGAGACTATTTAAATGCCAATTTAAATGGATCAAAAAAGTAATTTCCAAAAGCTTCCCTAAAAAGTTGGTCCAAAAAATAACAAAAAATTATTGCAAACAAAACATTGGTTGAAAGTATGTTATCTTTACCCAATATTATTTCCTAGAATGAACATAACTCATCACATGTGCTTAAAGATCTTATCTTATATAGGAATCACGTACTAAATTCACATAAACTTCTTCTTGTGAATGCATTCACAATCACAACAATGCATAGATTTACCATAATGTAGGTTCATTGCACACAAAGTCTTATTATACAATGTTCTAAATTAATAACATGAAAGTATGAAAAGGGAGAATGAGTTCAAAGCTCCCATAAATCCTTAAATATTAAAAAAAAGAATGGAGATTGGATGAACAATTCACCCCTTTGCATCTAAAATTAATTTTTTTTTTATCAATCATTAATTTGTTTGGCCAATAATATTATGTTGCTTACTAATATTTTAGAACACAATCTTTACGAATGAGTCTCTATATTATTTGGCATCTCCTTCCCAAGAATTTAACATTTTGTCCCAATTGATATAAATTAAATAATTTTTATTTATTCCTAACTTAAAATAGTTAACTCAACCATAATTGAACCCCAAAGGTCCCTAGTTAAAAGATCCTTTTGTGACTCATATCAATTAGATGTCAAGACTTCAAAGTTCAATTTTATTTGTTTTTTGTGATGGGCACCTTTGATTGGCTCATCAAGTTAAAACATTGAATCAAGTCATGGACATAACAAAATACATACATATATTGCAATTTCCTCCTTTTGGGTTGCTTATATAGGTTAAAAGAGTAAAACTTAGGACAAAGGATATGGGATAAAATGAGGTGTTATCCAAAACAAGTTGGACAACACATGAGGACCTAAAATTCAACACCACCCCCTTTCCCCTTACCTTTCCAAAATATATATTTTTGGACACCTTGGGTGCATGTTGGTTCATCAATTGGTTGCCAAAGAATTCTTATGCATATCTTTATTATTTTTGGCCTAGGCTAATGGTAGGGGCACAAACATGTGAGACTAATAAGCCCATAAACTCATCAATTTTCTCCTCATATTTGCTAATTTTTGACATTAGGCCATAATAGGTTATTATTATTTACAATTTTTACCTCTAGTGAGCCATTTGGGTATTATTGTAGATTCAATCTACCACCACTAACACATATGAAAATTGCACAAAATTCAAGGAAAGAATTGACCTAGGTAAAATGCATACGATTTTTTGAAAAAAAACACTACTTTAATTGATATTGGGTGTTTCCACAATCAACAACATTGATGTTAGGCATAAGATCCCCAATTTTAGTGATAATCTAAAACCCTAAATACATATCGTAATGGCCACGAATGAGGGAATCAAATTTCCAATAATTTAGAGTTTCATGACAAGTGGATCGATAAGGGGACCATTGCATTATATTTGATAGGACTTAGAGAATAAAGTTCATTTTAATGTCACTACTTTTGATAGACAAAATCATACCTATGTGTCTTTCTTTGTTGAACCAAATCTTTTAGCACCCAAAAGACATAACACTAAAGATGACACAAATTGCATTTGACCCTAGTAAAATTGGTGAGAAGTTTTTAAATGTTTAATGAAGGAAGACAAAGGACCAACAAAGCTTTGTGTTTTATGACCAATTTCTAAGGTTAGAAATTCATGAAGTTTTTTTGGGGTTTTTGACAACCTAAAAAAAAAGTGTGATGATATTGTTAGGCTCTTTGAATTTGTTTTATGTTTTAAAAAAATGTTTGTAAGAAGAAGAAGAAAAAAGAAAAAGAAAAAGAAGTGTCATGCTTCTTAACTACTTTTTAGTTAGTTATATATTTTTTGGAGGTCTAAACAAACTGCTCTTGGGGAATGTCCCCAAGTACATTCTCCTTTTTTTGGAAATAGGGCTTTTTGGGTGTCTAAAGATCCTCATTGTTTGCCACATTAGGCACACACACATGTTTAAGGAATGTCAAGCATTTATAACTAGTTGGCAAATCCCTTGAAGTTCCTTATACCAACCAAATGACCTTATCTAGTCTAACATTGCTTTAACATTTGCTACAATGAGTAGGTATTTTTATCATGGGATTCATAAACTTAACCTACAATTAACAAACATCAAAAAATTTAAGTTTATGTTGGCTCATTTAACATGTTGTCATGTGTTCCCATCCATATTTTGTTGCCCCACTGAATGTCATTCTTATTTACCATAGTGTAGGGTAGCTTCAACACATGTCTCTTGAATTATTAACTAAATTACAATATTCAATTTTGAAAAATAAAATAATTATTTAAAAAATCATTTTTTCACAAAATATTGTTCTTTGAATTTTTTTATATAAAAATCAACATTTCTAAAAATAATGTAAGTTCTATTGAGACCACCAAGGTATTATTGTAGTGCGAAATTAAGTCGTCACGCAAAGTTAAACGCCGGCTGATCTCAAGGTTTAGATTGCCTGATCAGCTGTCATCTCATTGCAGCGCCCAATTAACTATTGCATGGAGTTGCATGGCTTGCTTGGTGTGTGCTGAGTGGTCCAGGAAGATTGGCGGCTGGAAATTATGAGGAGGGATGGAGTCGAATTGATGGAGAGGAGCAAGCAATGGCGG
>Ga0116227_10009470_pt1 | contig 17658 bp, 14 predicted proteins | sample S1TSphgellanicum_FD_89693 | JGI IMG/M metagenome (GOLD analysis project Ga0116227, IMG submission 89693) | Host-associated microbial communities from peat moss isolated from Minnesota, USA - S1T2_Fb - Sphagnum magellanicum MG | ecosystem: Host-associated > Plants > Peat moss > Unclassified... | reverse complement strand
CCGGTCAGTTTAGTGGAAGTAATGCAGCTAATGCATCTGCTCAAGACAGAGAAATTTATACCCTCCTGCGTCAGGCCAATGCCAGTACAGCCCGGTTCTTTGCTAATGCCGTAAATACTGAAACGAAAGGGATTGATGCCGTAATTTCATATTCTACTGGCTTAGGTAAAGGAACTTTAAGAACTGATTTAGCGGGAACAATTTCTAAAACTTCATTGGTTGGTGGCATCAATACATCTCCACTTTTGGCAGGTAAAGAAAGTATATATCTGGATGAGGCAAGTGTAATTTTACTAACTAAAGTGGTACCCAGGTTAAAAGGTAACTTAACTTTTGATTATACCCTGGATAAGTTTAACGTGTTTTTACGTAATGTTTATTTTGGCAAAGTATCGCAACCTACTAACGTGATTGCTAACCGACAAGAATTACCCGGACGTGTAATTACGGATTTAGGTTTAGGTTACAACTTAACCAAGACTTTAAAATTAACTGTGGGCGCCAACAACATTTTCGACGTTTACCCAGCAGAGCTTTTACCAGGGAGCCAAGGTACATCAGGGATTTTATATCCCAATCAGGCACCGCAATTTGGTTTCTTAGGGAGATATGTATTTACCAGATTGAACCTGAATTTCTAGGTCAATTGATCTTATTGAAAAAATCCGATGGAATTAATTTTCTATCGGATTTTTTATTCTGCGTCCTGCTGAATTCATTTCAGCATCTATTCTGATAATTAAATAGATTCTAAATCAAGAAGGATTTTTTACTATGCATCTTGCTGAATTCATTTCAAAAACTCACAATAAAAAAGCCGTTCCGATTTAATCGGAACGGCTTGTAAAATATTTGGTTTAGTGATCTACCATTTTTTTCTGCGTTCGCCGCTTCCACCTTCACGATTTCCACCTTCTCTGCGTCCGCTACCACCAGTGTTTCCACCTTTTTCATCACGGCTACGACCAGAGAAATCTCTGAAACCGCCACCGCTTGTTCCACCTTCACGACTTCCGCCTTCGCGTCTGCCACTACCGCCAGAACTTCTGCGCTCACCGCCGCCATTTCCACCACGGTAACCACCGCCACCGCCGCTTCTGCGTTCGCCACCGAAACCACCGCTACGTCTTTCACCGCCACCGCGTCTTTCGCCACCGCCTTCACGACCACCATCTCCGCTTTTTTCAATACGAACCTGGCGACCATTAAATTCAACAGATTTAAAACCTTCGAATACGGTATCAGCTACAGCATCTTCTACTTCAAAGAAAGAGAAAACACCTTTTAAATCAATTTTACCAACGCTTTTGCCACCAATTTTTCCGTTGTTACAGATAAATGATAACATGTCGCCACGGGTAAATTCATCTACAGAACCTAAGTTAATGAATAAACGGGTATAGCCTTCGCTACCACGTCCGCGTCCGCCACGTTCACCTCTTTCTCCACGATCATCACCAGCTGCAGCATTCAAATCTGGTGCTTTAGCATAATAATCCAAGAAACGATTAAACTCTAATGAAGCAAAACGTTTGATCACTTCTTCTTTAGAAAGTTCAGCAAATTCATCCATGATACGAGGAATGTACTGATCAATCTGTTCTACGTTAACCTCTACGTTATGTACTTTATGTACTAAAGAGAATAATTGTTTTTCACAAACATCAAATCCTGTAGGAAGTTCAGCTTTAGTAAATTGTTTACCAATAATGCGTTCCAGCTGACGGATTTTTCCAATTTCTTTAGAGTTGATGATACAGATTGAAATACCAGTTTTACCAGCACGACCAGTACGGCCAGAACGGTGGGTATAACTTTCAATTTCATCAGGTAAAGAATAGTTAATTACGTGAGTTACATTATTTACATCGATACCACGGGCAGCAACATCTGTAGCAATTAATAATTGCATGTTACGCTCACGGAAACGTTGCATTACTTTATCACGTTGTTGTTGCGATAAATCGCCGTGTAAAGCATCAGCATTGTAGCCATCTTTAATTAAGTGCTCTGCAACGTCTTGTGTATCCAGTTTGGTTTTACAAAATACTACTGCAAAAATTTCAGGGTTGAAATCTACAATACGTTTTAAGGCTGCGTATTTATCTCTGGCACGAACAATATAATATTCGTGTTCGATGTTTACGTTACCTGTGTTTTTGGTGCCCATGGTTAATTCAACAGGCTCGTTCATGTATTTTTTAGCAATACGGCGAACTTCTGCCGGCATGGTAGCCGAGAATAACCAGGTTTTTTTGTCATCAGGTGTAGTTGATAAAATGTCGTTAATGTCATCTTGGAAACCCATGTTTAACATTTCGTCAGCTTCATCAAGCACAACATATTTAACTGAAGAAAAATCAATGGCTTTACGGCCAATAATATCCAACATACGGCCGGGCGTGGCCACTACGATTTGAACGCCTTGGCGTATTTCGCGTAGTTGTTGCATAATGTTCGCGCCACCGTAAACGGCAACAACGTGGGCATTAGCAACGTTTTTAGAAAAGTTTTTAAGGTCGTTAGCGATCTGCAAGCATAATTCACGGGTAGGGCATAAAATTAATGCCTGTGGTTTATTAACTTTAAAATCGATTAGTTCTAACAGCGGCAAACCAAATGCGGCTGTTTTTCCTGTTCCTGTTTGGGCCAAACCAACAAAATCATTAGTGCCTTCTAACAGTACAGGAATACTTTGCTCCTGAATAGGCGTTGGAGTTTCAAATCCAAGGTCCTTTACGGCATTAACGACGTCATCACTTATCCCCAATAATTGAAATGGGTTTGTCATTCGTCTTTTATTTTTAATTGAGCCGCAAAGGTAAGGTTAATATTTCGTATTTCACAGATAATCAAGTAAATAGTTTTTTAAGCTAAATATTTGAAAATTAGGAAGAAACGAAAGATGTAAAAGTCGAAACGGCAAGTGATTGATTTTTTCAAACCTATAAGGTTTCAAAAACCTTGTAGGTTTATTCTCGCGAATTTAATAATTGGTAATTAACTCAACTATTAACGGTGATGACTAAATAACCACATCGGGAGCTCCATATTTAAAATGGCTGGAGCAAATATATCATTATGTGATAGCTTATCGAACTCCCAAAATCTGGTTTTGTTGCCATTTAATTCTTTAAAAAATTGCGCATCACTGTCGAAAGGATTTTCCATATCCATATTTCCATGAATCAGCCAAATGGGTATGTTTGCCAGTTCATTAATACGATCAAATTGTGGTATGCCAGAAATGCTGATGCCTGCAGCAAATAAATCAGGTTTTAAAGATAAAGCGTTGATCACAGAAGAAGCACCCATTGAAAACCCGATGACATAGATTCTTTTTTGATCAATATTTAACGTGTTTTTTAAACTATCGATCAATTGTATTGCGGTTTGCAAACAGGGTTGTGGTACTGAAGTTAAGACATTTCTATTTTGATCAAGCGTATAATTTGATGATCTGGCAGGAAATTGTGGTGCTAAAATAAAAGCAGGGTACTTAGCCTGTATTTCATTCATGGCGAATAATTTAGCCAAAATTCCCAGCTGACTGTTGTTATCATTTCCAATGGCATTTGAGCCATGAAAATAAACCACTAGCGGAAGGTTCTTCTTAATGTTGGAGCCTTCAGGTTTAAATAAGCGATAAACAATTGATGTGTCGGTATTACCTTTAAAAGTGCCCTTTGAAAAATAGCTGGCATTAAACCCTTTTATTTCAGCTATTCTTTTCTTAAGATAAGCGGAATCAGTGCTTTTGGATACAATGGTCTTTCCGAAAGTATGAACACGTTTGCTACATGATAACATTCCACAAAACAAAACTAATGACAGGATATAAGTTATAGGTCTTGTATTCGGCATGCAGGAAATTATTTTAGTGGTTTCAAGCAGAATGTTTAATGTAGCTACTGATGAGGTTAGGATTATCTTAACCTTTCAGCTGAGCGAATCAAACGTTCATCCTTATTAATACCAAAAATGGCCAAAACAAGAAACAAAATGGCTACGGCAGGTAAATATGCTCCCGCTCCAAAATGTGCACCTTCTATGCCGCCAGGTAATTGTTTCGCATAAACACTACACCAAAAGGCAAAACCAATAATTAATAAGATCGAAACAATCGTAAAACGTTTTTGAAAACTACGGTTTCTAAAATTAAAAATGTTAATGAAACAGATTATGGCTAACGCAATATTTGCGATTAATAAAGGCAAGTTCATATTAGTTTTGCCAAATGCAGTCACTTTTGTACCGAAGGTATAAATTGATTGTTCTAAACCTGTATTTCCTAATTTTGAGGTTGCAAAAGGAAATAAGAGCATTAATATGAGAGCCAATGCTGCTAAAAACAGCCAGATTGATTGTATTCTTTGTATCATGTTAATTTAAACTATTTTGGGCAAATTTAACTTTTTTATTGGTAGGATAAAAAAGATCTCAAACATGAAACATCTGTTTATTGTTTCACCAACCACCTAACCACCCTAAGCTCTTCACTAATCTCTTTGCCCTTTGCTACCTAAAACGTATTTTTGCAGCACTTTGAATAAGAAAAGGTATTTTATACAAATTGCATATGATGGCAGCTTATACCATGGCTGGCAAATTCAACCCAATGCAATCACTGTTCAGGAACTATTGGATAAGGCACTTTCAACTGTTTTTAGACAAGCTGTTGAAACCTTAGGCTGTGGAAGAACGGATACAGGTGTACACGCAAAAGATTTTTATGCACATTTTGATCTTGAAAATCTGGAAGAAAACAAAGTGTTAAACTCAATTTCAGGTATCAATGCACTTTTACCCTATCAAATCGCGGCAAAACAGATTATTCCTGTTCATCATGATGCACACGCCCGTTTTGATGCCACTTACCGTGCTTATCAATATTTTATTCATTTTGAAAAAGACCCCTTTAAACTAAACAGGTCATGGTTAATTAAAGATCAATTGGATATATTGGCAATGAATGATGCTGCAGCGTTATTGTTTGATTATACTGATTTTTCTTGTTTTAGTAAATCTAATACCCAAACATTCACCAATAATTGTAAAATTGTTCAAGCGTTTTTTGCTAAGATAGATGGTGGTTTGGTGTTTACCATTCAAGCCGATCGTTTTTTGCGGAACATGGTAAGGGCAATTATGGGCACACTGGTAAGAATTGGGAAAAATGAAATTAAACTAGCCGATTTTAAAGCAATTATTGAAAGTAAAAATCGTAGCAACGCCGGGCAATCCGTACCTGCCTGCGGTTTGTATTTAGTGAAAATAGAATATCCATATATAAAAAATGTTTGAAGTATAGAATGGTTGAATTAAAGAATTATAGAGTGATTGAATTATAGAATGGCAAAACTCACTCATTCAAAATTATTTAAGTATAGAATGATTGAATTATCGAATGGTCACTCATTCATTCAAAATTTAAAAAGATGGCAGTAACAGGCGAAGTATATAACACAGGATTGCTTAAACGTATTTTTCAATATGTAAAGCCTTATCGTGCTGTTTTTATTTGGTCGGTAATATTAACCATTTTATTAGCGGTAATTTCACCAGTCCGGCCTTTTTTAATTAAATATACACTTGATCATTACATTTTAGCGGGCAAATATGCTGGCCTGGTAAACATGACCATGTTGATGGTTTTTATGCTGATTCTACAAACGCTAATTCAATATAATCATACACTTTTAACGAATACCCTTGGTCAGTCCGTAATACGTGATTTAAGGATTAATGTCTTTAATCACATTACCAAACTTCGGCTTAAATTCTTCGATCAAACACCCATCGGACAATTAATTACCAGAACAGTATCCGATTTAGAAACTATTGCCGATATATTCTCCGAAGGATTGATTTCTATGATTGGCGATTCACTGCAGGTGGTTGTGATTGTAGGCGTGATGCTGTATACAGATTGGGAATTAAGCATTGTAGTGCTTCTTCCGATACCACTTCTGATCATGGCGACCAGGAAATTTCAAAAAGCCATCAAGATTGCATTTCAGGAAATTAGAAATGAAGTTTCCAATCTAAATACCTTCTTACAGGAACATATTACTGGCGTTTCCATCGTACAGTATTTTGCCAGAGAAAGGCAGGAGTATAAAAAGTTTTACGCCATTAATAAACGCTATCGCGACGCGAATATTCGCTCCAACTGGTATTATTCTATTTTTTTTCCAGTAGTGGAATTAATTTCGGCGATGTCTTTAGGATTGTTAATCTGGTATGGTGCAAAGAGTATTTTGGCTAAGCCATTGGATGTAACCCCAGGAACAATTACCCAATTTATTATGTATCTGGGGATGGTTTTTACCCCAATTCGTCAACTGGCCGATAAATTTAATACCCTTCAAATGGGGATGGTGGGTGCAGAACGTGTATTTAAGGTGTTGGATACCAAAGACACTACGCCAAACGACGGACATCAGAAACCTAAAGCATTAGCAGGTAATATCGAATTTAAAAACGTTTGGCTCGCTTACAACGAAGATCAATATGTTTTGAAAGATTTAACTTTTGAAGTGAAAGCCGGCGAAACGGTAGCGCTTGTAGGGGCTACAGGAGCAGGGAAATCATCAACAATAAATATTCTAAACCGCTTTTATGAAATAGCAAAAGGAAAAATTACGGTAGATGGGATAGATATAAACGATTTTGATATAAATTACCTGAGAAGTCACATTGCTACGGTGTTGCAAGATGTTTTCTTATTTTCTGATACAATTTTAAATAACATTACACTTAACAATTCTAACATCACTATTGAAGAAGTTGTTGATGCTGCAAAAAAGGTTGGTGCACATGAATTTATTGAGCGGTTACCGGGTGGCTATCAATATAATGTGATGGAAAGGGGAGCAACACTTTCTGCCGGACAGGCACAGTTAATCTCATTTATTCGTGCTTTGGTACACAATCCAGCCATTCTTGTTTTAGATGAGGCTACTTCATCGGTTGATACTGAAACAGAATTGTTGATTCAAAAAGCCATCGATAATTTAATGGAAGGCAGAACTTCAATTGTGATTGCCCACCGTCTATCTACCATTCAAAAAGCCAATCAGATTATTGTATTGGACAAAGGCGAAATTAAAGAAAAAGGTACTCATCAGGAACTATTGAAATTGGATGGTTACTACAAAAAACTTTATGACCTGCAGTTTTCTTCAAAAGGGATCGCCAAGGTTTAATATGACCTTGTTTGGATAGAATTTCTTAATTTAACCTTTTTAAATCTGAAAAATGAAAATATCTAAATTATTTGCCATTATCCTGATCTCATTATTTACTTTAAATGTTGCCGCACAGCAGAAAAAATATGTAATGGTGATTCATGGCGGCGCCGGAACTATTCTAAAAAAGAACATGACGCCTGAGAAAGAGGCCGATTATATTGCTGTTTTAACTAAAGCTTTGCAGGCTGGTTATGCGCAAATAAAAAACGGTAAAACAAGTCTTGATGCTGTGGAAGCAACGATTCATGTGCTGGAGGATGATCCACATTTTAATGCTGGAAAAGGTGCTGTTTTTACGCATGATGGTAAAAATGAACTGGATGCTGCCATTATGGATGGAAAAACTTTAATGGCAGGCTCCGTAGCAGGCGTTACTACTGTCAAAAACCCAATTTCAGCGGCAAGAGCAGTAATGGAAAAATCAGAGCATGTAATGATGGTTGGTGCTGGTGCAGATCAGTTTGCGAAAGAAGCAGGGCTTGAAATTGTAGATCCAAAATACTTTTGGACGAAAGAACGATGGGATGGTTTGCAGCAAGCTATTAAAGAAGATTCTACCAAGGCTGTGTTGGATCATGGTAGTAAAAAGTCTGATCTATTGGGGACTAAAAACCACGATTATAAATTTGGTACCGTAGGTTGTGTTGCTTTAGATCAGGCCGGTAATCTGGCTGCCGGAACTTCAACAGGAGGGATGACGAATAAGAAATATGGTCGCGTGGGCGATGCGCCTATTATTGGTGCAGGTACCTATTGCAATAATGAAACTGCAGGTATCTCTTGTACAGGCTGGGGTGAGTTTTATATCCGTAATGTGGTGGCAAAAACCATTTCGGATTTAATGGAATACAAAGGTTTATCAGTTGTTGAAGCATCAAAAATTGCTTTAGATAAAGTAGGGAAAATGGGCGGCGATGGTGGTTTGATTGCCATGGATAGAAAAGGGAATATTACCATGCCGTTTAATACAGAAGGAATGTACAGAGGCGCCATTACTGCTGATGGTAAAATTGAAGTGAGCATTTATAAATAATGAAAAAGCTGTTTTTATTGCTGGCAATGGCTGGTTTTTCCATAGTTGTACATGCCCAAAACAAAGGTAATTTGTTCATTATCGGTGGTGGAAATCGTTCTGATGATTTGATGAAACAAATGTTGAATACTTCTGATTTAAAAGCAAAGGATTATATTATCGTTTTGCCTATGGCGAGTGAAATCCCGGATTCTGGCTATAAAACACTTTCTCTGCAACTGAAAAAGCTGGATCAGCACCCGATCAGGAACTTTAATTTTAACAAGCACGATGTAAATGATAAAAGTTGGATTGATTCACTTGCAGGAGCGAAGCTGATCTATATTTTAGGTGGCGATCAAAGCCGGTTTATGAAGTCCGTTTTAAATACGCCCATTTATACCGCCATACACAAAGCCTATAAAAATGGTTCCACTATTGCTGGTACAAGCGCCGGAGCGGCTGTAATGAGTAAATATATGATTACTGGCAAACAGCTTTTAGATACAGTTTACAAAGAAACTTTCAATAAACTTTGGGATCACAATATCGAATTTTCAGAAGGACTGGGCTTGTTACAGAATACCATTATTGATCAGCATTTCTTAAAACGGAATCGATATAACCGATTAATTTCTGCCCTGGCTGCACATCCTGATTTGGTTTGTGTTGGCATTGATGAAGGTACAGCAATTATTGTTCATGGCCATCAGGCAACTGTAGCTGGAGAAAGTCAGGTGATTCGTTTGGCAAATCTAAAAGCACTTCATCATACAGATAAAGGTTTGTTGAAATTTGATCAGGCAGCGTTTGGTATTTTCACTGCGGGAGACTTAATCGATATTAAGCCATAACATAGGATTTAATAATGCGTTGGCTTTTATGTAAAAGAAAACTCCAAGTAATTAAGCTATCTTTGCAGCAGAAACATGCACACAGCTTGTTTAATTAAACCAGATCACATTGGCTCAAGAAGAACAAAATAACCGCAAAGAAAAAAGCGAGTTACATCCACGCAACAAACACCGTTCGCGTTACAATTTCAAACAACTTATCTCTACTTCAAAAGAATTAAAGCGTTTCGTTTTCAAAAATGAACATAACGATGATTCGATTGATTTTGCTGACCAAAATGCGGTAAAAGCATTAAACAGGGCATTACTGAAATATTTTTACAATATCTCTCAATGGGATATTCCTCAGGATTTTCTTTGTCCGCCTATTCCAGGCAGGGCAGATTATATCCATTACGTTGCAGATCTTTTAGGTTCTAGCGCTAAAGGAAAAATTCCGAAAGGAAATAAGCTAAACGTGCTCGATATTGGTGTAGGTGCCAATTGTATTTATCCAATTGTTGGTCATCAGGAGTATGGCTGGAACTTTGTTGGTTCAGAGATTGATCCGCTGTCTGTAGATTCGGCCAAGCGTATTGTGGAGGCCAATAAGGAATTGCAGGGTAAAATTGAAATCCGTCAGCAATCATCAAAAATGGGTATTTTCAGAGGCATTGTGGGTGCTAAAGAACGTTTCGATGCTGTGGTTTGTAATCCACCATTTCATTCTTCCTTAAAAGAAGCAGAACAGGGTACACGACAGAAATGGCGTAATTTGGGTGGAACAGAAAAAGAAGTAAAACATGTTTTAAATTTTGGAGGTAACAAAGCTGAGCTTTGGTGCCCAGGTGGTGAACGTGCATTTGTAGAGCAAATGATTGTTCAGAGTGCACAAATTAAAAACCAGGTATTGTGGTTTACTTCTTTAGTGTCTAAAAGTGCAAACTTAAAAAGTATTTATAGTGCTTTGGTAAAAGCAGATGCTTTTGAGGTACGTACCGTTCAGATGAGCCAGGGACAAAAAATAAGTCGTTTTGTGGCCTGGACTTTCCAAGATGATGAAGCGCAGGCTGAATGGGCAAAAGGATGGAAATAAGTCTTAAGTCCGGAGTCGTAAGTCTTTAGTGGATTAGCGATTTTTTCAAAATAAAACAAAGCCGGATTAATTTTTTTAGTCTGGCTTTTTATTTCCTTTCATAAATGATCAAAATCACCAAATCATTATCTTTATTTGGAGCAATACCATGTGAACTTCCGGGGCGGGTTAAAATGGCATCACCAGGTTTTACAGGGAAACTTTTTCCATTCATCTGCATATTGCCATTTCCGCTGATGACATAATAAATCTCATCTTCTTTTTGCAAATGGTATCCTATGGAGGAACCGGGCTTTAATATTCTTTTTTTAAAAGTTGTTTTAAGATTTCCAGCATCGTTGAAAAAATTAAAGCCTATGGTTTCACCACCTCCCTGATGTGTTCCAGGTTCTTTTTTAGCAACATTTGTATCATTTTGTAATATATACCTGGCAGTGTCATTAGTTTGTGCCTTAGCACCATAAGCCAGTATGATCCATAAAATGAGCATGAGATATGTTCCGTTTTTCATTATATGAATATCTGTTTTAAAACTTGTTAATTAAAATTTTATTAAAACCATAAGGTTTTTAAAACCCCATAGTTTTGAAAAAGATTAAGATGTAAAGAAGAACTGTGCCTGCGATAAATGAATTACTTACCTTTTCCAGAAAAAAATGGGCTAAATAATCTATTTTTAGGCTTGACTTTCCAGTCAATAATATTAGCTTTGCACAAAAAAAATAGATACATGAGCGTTTTAGTAAATAAAGATTCTAAGGTTATCGTTCAGGGTTTTACCGGAAACGAAGGAACTTACCATGCAGAGCAGATGCTGGCGTATGGTACAAACGTAGTTGGTGGTGTAACGCCTGGCAAAGGTGGGCAATTACATTTAGAAAAGCCTGTTTTTAATACGGTTAAAGATGCTGTTGATCAAACAGGAGCAAATGTATCTATCATTTTCGTGCCACCTGCTTTTGCCGCTGATGCCATTATGGAAGCTGCAGAAGGTGGTATTAAAGTTATTGTTTGTATTACTGAAGGTATCCCAACTAAGGATATGATTCAGGTTAAAGAATATATTTCAGACCGTGATGTAACTTTGATTGGCCCTAACTGCCCAGGTATTATCACTGCTGATGAAGCTAAAATTGGTATTATGCCAGGTTTTATCTTCAAGAAAGGTAATGTAGGTGTGGTTTCTAAATCAGGAACTTTAACTTATGAAGCAGTAGATCAAGTGGTTAAAGCTGGTTTAGGTATTACTACAGCGATTGGTATTGGTGGTGACCCAATTATCGGAACACCAACAGTAGAAGCAGTTAAATTATTAATGAACGATCCTGAAACACATGGTATCATCATGATTGGTGAGATTGGTGGTGGAATGGAAGCTGAAGCTGCCCGTTGGATTAAAGAACATGGTACTAAACCAGTTGTAGGTTTCATCGCTGGTCAAACTGCGCCTCCTGGACGTAGAATGGGTCACGCAGGTGCAATTGTTGGTGGTGCTGATGATACTGCAGCAGCTAAAATGAAAATTATGGCTGAATGTGGTATCCGTGTGGTAGAAAGTCCTGCTGAAATCGGTGCTGCAATGGCAGAAGAATTAGCAAAATAAGATTTAAGAATCTCATTATAGGAAAGCGTTTCGATTGGGTTCGAGGCGCTTTTTTTTTGCCTCACCCTATTAAAGTTTGTGATGGGGCCAGCTTTGTGCTGTCCCTCTCCTGAAAGAGAGGGATTTGGGGTTCGGTGGGTGGAAGCATGATGTATATAGGCCCCACCCTGTCGAAGGTTATGATCCGGCTTGCTTTGTGCTTTCCCTATTATGAAATAGAGAGGGGGGGGGTGTTGGGTGGAAGCATGATGTATATAGGCCTCACCCTATTAAAGTTTGTGAGGGGGCCAGCTTTGAGTATAACCCAACTGATTACTTATTGATAAACCTTAGTATGGGGGTGATTTTATCTTTACAAAGACCGCTTTATAATAACATAATGTTTTTATTTGCTTTAGGTTCAAACCACTACCTTCTATTTCCCTCTCCTCCAGGAGAGGGATGTGCAGAAAAAGAACATACTGCCTAAACTTTGTCAGGGAGAGGTGTATGTATCCAAAACTCAAAACTCCCAGCCAACTAACTCCAAACCAAAATACATTTATCATTATTCTGTAAATAGAAAATGATTCTTTTAAACCAGCAAACCAAATCAAAATCAATAGCGTATATTGATACATGAACACGATGTTAAATAAACTATTTTTGATCTCTGCTGTTGTTTTAACAACGAGTCTTTCTGCCTGTGCACAAAAGCAGGAAAAGAAAGAAGAAAAGCGAACACAGCAATCAGAAAATATCATACCGAAAAAGAAAATGAACTGGAATCCATTAACCCCCGAAGAAGAAAGAGTAATTGTTAATAAAGGAACGGAATATCCTGGTACAGGTAAATATGAACATACTACCGAAAAGGGTACTTATACTTGCAAACGTTGTAATGCAGCGTTATATAGATCAGAAAGTAAATTTGATGCGCATTGTGGATGGCCTGCATTTGATGATGAAATAAAAGGTGCCGTTAAGCGTATTCCTGATGCTGACGGATCACGTACAGAAATAGTTTGCGCCAACTGCGGAGCGCATTTAGGTCACGTATTTTTAGGTGAAGGATTTACCAATAAAGACACACGTCATTGTGTAAATTCAATCTCTATGAACTTCGTGCCGGATAAAAAATAAGGTGGGTATAGTTGGGTTAGGTTTAGGCGTATAGCGATAAGTTATACGCCTTTTTTGATGCTCAAAATTTGGCTGTTTTTCCACAAATTGTTGATTATAAACTAAATGCTTATATTTGCACGCTCGACAAAGAAAATTTAGCCTATGAAGTATCTGCTGTTATTAAGTTTTTGTTTCCTGTTTTTACAAGGTAAAGCACAAAATTCTGGTTCATCAAATGAGCCTGATAGTATCAAAAAAACAGTTCTGGCAACTTACTACCACAGAAAATTTGAAGGCCGCCGAACCACCAGCGGGGTAAAATACAGGGCAAAAAAATTAACTGCCGCACACCGCACTTTACCAATGGGAACCTTAATTACAGTGACCAATCCTGACAACGGAAAATCAGTTGTGGTTAAGATTAATGACCGGGGTCCGTTTTCTAAAAAACTAGCTATAGATTTATCTGAAAGTGCTGCAAAGCAGATCGGCATATTCCGCCAGGGAATAGCCAAAGTTAACCTCAGTTATACCTTAGAATAATATTCCTTTTAGCTCTATTTTGTAAAGGTTATATGCCTTAAATTTAAGTTATTAACACTTATTTTTGTTTGCTAGCCCCTTGAAACTAAACAATTAGCTTTTTTTTCGCCCGAAAATGATATTTAGCTGATGCGTTTATTCACCTAAATGCCAATGGTGTTAACAACTTTGATTCAAAAAACAAGCCCTCTGTATCTATATTTGTTTCAACAAAGTTCTTCAACTTCTTGCACTTGAAAACAAATATAAAAGCTTAATTTTTAGTGATTTATAAGCATTCTCTCTGATTGCCAATTTAAATTTACAGTGCTAAAAATGCGGTTGTTTGCCAAGAGGCGAGGGTTAGCACTTTCACGACAGCGTTTTGATCAAGATAGCACAATCATCATATAAAATTGGTGGATGCATGTCTTTGTCGGCTCTGATTAGAAATAAGTAAAATAAAGTATCAGTTATGGAACAGGAATTATTACTACAAGAAAACAAAGATAGGTTTGTGCTTTTGCCGATAAAATATCCGGCGATTTGGGAAATGTATAAAAAAACCGAAGCCAGTTTTTGGACAGCAGAAGAGATTGATCTTTCTGATGACCAGAAACACTGGGATAATTTAAATGATGGAGAACGACATTTTATCTCCCATATCCTTGCCTTCTTTTCTGCTAGTGATGGTATTGTAAATGAAAATTTAGCTGTAAACTTCATGAGCGAGGTTCAACTGCCTGAAGCCCGTTGTTTTTATGGCTTTCAGATCATGATGGAAAACATTCATGCTGAAACCTATGCTTTGTTAATTGACACTTATATTAAAGATCCGGAAGAAAAAGACCGTTTGTTTCATGCTATTGATACCGTGCCTGCGGTAAAAAGAAAAGCTGAATGGGCACTTCGCTGGATTGAAAACGGAACTTTTGCAGAACGTTTGGTGGCATTTGCTGCGGTTGAGGGTATTTTCTTCAGCGGAAGTTTCTGCTCTATTTTCTGGTTAAAGAAACGTGGCTTAATGCCTGGTTTAACCTTCAGTAATGAGTTAATTTCAAGAGATGAAGGTTCTCACTGTGAATTTGCCTGCTTACTATACAGTATGCTAAGCAATAAGTTGAGTGAAGAAGCTGTTCATGGCATTATTAAAGATGCTGTAGAAATAGAAAAAGAATTTATTACAGATGCATTACCAGTAGCTTTAATTGGTATGAATGCTAAATTAATGAGTCAGTACATTGAGTTTGTGGCCGACAGATGGTTGCAGGAACTTGGTTACAAGAAGATTTACAATGCAACTAACCCATTCGATTTCATGGAAATGATTTCACTACAGGGAAAAACTAACTTCTTCGAAAAACGTGTTGGAGATTATCAAAAAAGTGGTGTATTAACTTCTGCCGATAATAATAAACAAGCGTTTTCTTTAGATGAAGACTTTTAATAAAGCTTAAAGCAAAAAGATTAAAGGTGAAAGCTTGTCCTCTTAATGCTATATAAAATATACACAAACTATAAATGCGAAGGGTTAAGTCTTGATACTTGATACTCGCCACTTGATAAAGAATTAAAAACATGCCTTTAAAAACCCTCCCTCTGGTGAGGGTTGGGAGGGGCTTAAAAAATCTCATCACCTATGTTCGTACTAAAAAGAGATGGCCGCAAAGAGCCCGTGCAATTCGACAAAATCACAGCTCGTATTCAAAAGTTGTGCTACAGTTTAAATTCAGATCTTGTAGATCCAATTGATGTTGCTAAAAAGGTAATCGAAGGTTTATATGATGGTGTTACCACATCAGAGTTGGATAACCTTGCTGCAGAAACAGCTGCATCCTTAACCACGAAACACCCTGATTATGCCTTATTAGCATCGCGTATTGCGGTTTCTAACTTACATAAAAACACCACCAAATCGTTTTCGGGTAGAATGAAAATGTTGTACGAATATTTCGACCCTAAAGCACAGAAAGCAGCACCATTAATTGCAGATGATGTTTTTGAAATTATCGAAAAAAACAAGGATATCTTAGATAGTTCTATCATTTACGATCGTGATTTTGGTTTTGACTATTTTGGTTTCAAAACTTTAGAAAAATCATACCTTTTAAAAGTAAACGGTCAGATTGTAGAACGCCCGCAACATTTATTTATGCGTGTTTCGGTGGGTATTCACAAAGAGGATATTGAGAGTGCCATTAAAACGTATAACCTAATGAGTGAGCGTTGGTTTACACATGCTACGCCAACATTATTTAATGCCGCTACTCCAAAACCTCAAATGTCATCATGTTTCTTGCTTACTATGCAGGATGATAGCATTGAAGGAATTTACGATACTTTAAAACAAACTGCTAAAATTTCTCAAAGCGCCGGTGGTATTGGGCTAAGTATTCATAACATCCGTGCAACAGGATCTTATATCGGTGGTACAAATGGTACAAGTAATGGTATTATTCCAATGCTACGTGTATTTAATGATACTGCCCGTTACGTAGATCAGGGTGGAGGTAAACGTAAAGGTGCCTTCGCTATTTACCTGGAGCCTTGGCATGCTGATGTTTTCGAATTTTTAGATCTGCGTAAAAACCACGGTAAAGAAGAAATGCGTGCCCGTGATTTATTTTATGCCCTTTGGATAAACGATTTGTTTATGCAACGTGTTAAAGATAATGGAGACTGGACATTATTCTGCCCGCATGAAGCACCAGGTTTAGCTGATTGCTTTGGTAAAGAATTCGAAACTTTGTATGCAAAGTACGAAGCTGAAGGCCGCGGTAGAAGAACCATTAAAGCACAGGAACTTTGGTTTGCTATTTTAGATTCGCAAATTGAAACCGGTACGCCATATATGTTGTTTAAAGACGCTGCAAACAGCAAATCTAACCAGCAGAATTTAGGAACCATTAAAAGTTCTAATCTGTGTACAGAGATTATCGAATACACATCAAAAGATGAAGTTGCCGTTTGTAACTTAGCTTCTTTAGCATTGCCCCGTTTTGTAATCAATGGCCAGTTTGACCATGATAAATTATATGAAGTAACTTATCAGGCTACTTTAAACCTGAATAAAATTATTGATCATAATTATTATCCTGTTCAGGAAGCTGAAAACTCTAACATGCGTCACCGTCCGGTTGGTTTGGGTGTACAAGGTTTAGCTGATGCATTTATCTTATTGCGTTTACCTTTCGAAAGTGATGAAGCAAAACGTTTAAATAAAGATATTTTCGAAACGATTTATTTCGCATCAATGACAGCCTCTCATGATTTGGCTGTAGAAAATGGTCCATATCAAACCTTTGCAGGATCTCCTTTATCAAAAGGTCAGTTTCAGTTTGATTTATGGAACGTAACACCAGATAGTGGTCGTTGGAATTGGGAAACCTTACGTAGTAAAGTAGTGAAAGATGGTGTTTACAACTCTTTATTGGTTGCACCAATGCCAACTGCGTCTACCTCTCAAATTCTAGGTAACAACGAATGTTTCGAACCCTATACTTCAAATATCTATACCCGTCGTGTATTAAGTGGAGAATTTGTAGTGGTGAATAAACACTTATTGAAAGACTTAGTTGCTTTAGGTTTATGGAACAACGATATGAAAAATCAAATCATATTGGCTAACGGTTCAATTCAAGGCATTGCATCTATCCCTGATTACATTAAAGAATTGTATAAAACGGTTTGGGAAATTAAGATGCGTAACATCATTGATATGGCTGCCGATCGTGGTGCATATATCTGTCAATCACAATCACTAAACTTGTTTGTAAATGCGCCAAATACTTCAAAATTAACTTCAATGCACTTCTATGCATGGGAGAAAGGATTGAAAACTGGTATGTATTACCTACGTACACAAGCTGCTAACCAGGCGGTTCAGTTTACAGTAGAAAATCAAGGTGGTAAAGCAATTGAAGCGGTTATTCCTGCTCAAATGTCAGCAGATCAGGTTGCAGAAGAAATTGTAGACGGACCAGTTTGTTCAATGGAAGAAGGTTGTATCAGCTGTTCAGGTTAAGCTAAGAGACGAAAGCTGAAAGATTAAAGCGAAAAACTTACCGTCTTGCCGTCATTGCTAGGCTGGATTTGAGCGGGCTGAAGCAATCTTAAAGCGGTCGTCGTGCTGAATTTATTTTAGCATCTCATTAAAGAGACCCTGAAACAAGTTCCGGGTGAAGAATCTAATCATATCGTAAGGTTTTGGGCAAATGCTCAAAACCTTATTTTTT
>Ga0116227_10009468_pt1 | contig 17669 bp, 19 predicted proteins | sample S1TSphgellanicum_FD_89693 | JGI IMG/M metagenome (GOLD analysis project Ga0116227, IMG submission 89693) | Host-associated microbial communities from peat moss isolated from Minnesota, USA - S1T2_Fb - Sphagnum magellanicum MG | ecosystem: Host-associated > Plants > Peat moss > Unclassified... | reverse complement strand
TTTTTTTTTTTTGTTTAAAGTTTTATAGATAATGTGAAATTTTTTTAAAATAATTTAATTTAAACAAAAAAAAAAATTTTAGATGTTTTTTTTTTTTTTTTTTTTTAAATTGAAAAAATTCTCAGAATCAAAGAACCTTGGGTTTCTTTGATTTTGCCAAACACATCCCTAAAAAAGAATTGGCGGTTTTCATGAAATAACTTGAACTGGCAGTTTTCACAAGAGAGAGATATTTGCTCTGTTTTGAGATTTTTTGAGATTTTTTGAGAACTGCAGTAATTAGAATCCCTTCTTTGATTTTTTTGTTTTGTTTATCCTACAACTGAGGATATATGCCACAACCTAGTTCTTTGATTTTTTTTGAGAACCATGGTTATATAATTTAAGGAGTCTCCCTAGTAAACCTCTAGTTATTTGGTGCCATTTTTAATACCATGCAACATTTATTTTCCACAATTTTACCAGGGTGGTCACCAGTGTTTTCTTTTCTTTTGTTTTTTTCCAAAAAAGGGGGAAATTTTGGAGAATTTCGTCTTCCTAGTTTAAAGTTTCACTAATTTTGCTCTTTTCTTTATAAATTTTTTTTTGTGAAAAGCAGAAAGCTTCGATCTCTAAAGGTTGCCTCAATTTTTGGCATTGTGGAAAAGCTTGTGGGTGAAAGCATTACCGAAATTAGGCTTGTGCTCAACCTTCACCTCATGCACCCTTATTTTGATAATGCCCTCACCCTTGGCTTTACCAAAATTCATAAGCCACATTCTAATTTCTCCCTTTTTTATAGAAGGAAAGAAATTGCAAAAAATGGGAGAATTGTTTTTTTAATTTAAAAATTTTTATTCATTTTTAGTTTTGTGGTTTTGAAAGTTTGACGATTTTTTTTTTAATTGCACTTTTTTCGAATTTACACTTTAAAAAACGAAAATTTCCAATCTCTTCCAATTTGTTTTTGTAGACAAGTGGCCAAAAAATACATTCACTTTGGTTGGGCGGCCTTAAAAAGGCTCACAAAATTCCACTACCATTGGACCGGCGGAGACAAGAGCGCCTGAGACCGGGTATGAATCCGGGTGTCTGAGCACGGCGGCAAAGCGCAGAGAGAGAGAGAGAGAGCGCGCAGCGCGTCCTTCGTCATCGTCGTCTTCTTCCTCCCCTCGTTCTCGACTCCCCGCTCCGCCATCGCTTCTTCTTCCTCTTATAATTCTCATTTGTGGTCCTTTTGTAGATGACGGAGTGGTTTTGGAGCTTCTCCCTGTGTCTGCCTCCAAATTTTCTTCCTTAGGAACTTCTTTTCTCAGTACCCATTTTGCTCCTATTGTACAGTTTTCTCAGCTCTAGGTGTTTTCTCGTATCGGATATAGTCTTGTCGTCGTCAGAATTGTGTGTGGATACTTCTTCTTTTCCTTCTGTCATCTTCTTGAATTTCGCTGATTATTCTCCTGCACCTTTCTTTACTGGACGTCGAAAAAACCTCAATCCTGGAGCAGCTGAATGCTTCTGTCCCTTGGTGCAGCGGTTTTGAGAAACGTTGGTGATTTGGTGAAGAGCCGTGTCTTCCCTTCTTCTTCTTCTTGTGTTGTGTGTGCTGCCGTGTTGCGACGTCCAGCGAGCTTACTATGAGCTTTATAGCGGATCCTAACAAGCTAAATTTGTGAAGAAATTCTTGGAATGCCATAGCTAGTAACCTCGAGCCCCAGGAAAACCAAGTTAAGAAGACGAGGAAGTCTTGCGGGGAGAAAAAATTGAGGAGAAGAGAAGAGAGGAGAGGAGAGAAACAGACGGAGTCAGACGGCAGAGAAGTCTAGCTCCAGTAAAGATATGAGAGAGACGGGAACGAACTCGCCAATGCTGCTCCGGGGATTGGAGATCATGATCCGAGAGAGCTTCGCAGGCTCAGGAAGGGTGGGGCCTGGAGCTTCCAGCGACAAGGAGGATGTCGCAGAGGAGAGGGAGCTGTCCGATCTTTGTACGCTAGGAGAAAAGGACAACGAGGAGGAGGAGCATCAGGAGAACGCAACAGAAGAAGCAACGGACGAGGAGGCGGGGAAGAGGCGCAGGGACAGGCTCTTGACGGAGGCGGAGACAATGATCGTGAATCGCGAAGAGAACAACAGAAGAAGAGAGGCCAGAAGCAGCGGCTGCGTAGCAGTAGGGAGGAGCGTATCTGATTGCGGCAACAGAAGAACCTCCTCCTCCTCCTCCTCCTCCTCCTCCTGGCCAGCAGCAGCAGCAGCGCTACACAGGACGACAAGCTCCAGGAACAGGAGCCTGACAGACGAAGACATGGAGGAGCTCAGGGGCTGCATTGACCTGGGATTTGGATTCAGCAACGACGAGAAGGATATGGAGCTTTGCAACACCCTACCAGCTCTGGAGCTTTGTTATGCCATCACCAAGCGATACAATGATGTGGTGGGCAGGAATTCTTCTTCTTCTTCTTCACCCACCACCATTTCCACTTCTCGAAGCAGCAACGGCAGCAGCTCTAGCTCCTTTGATCATCATTCCAGCAATGGCAGCAGCTTGCAAAGCTCCCCTCCTCCTATGGATTCTTGGCGCATTTCCAGTCCTGGTAATAAATTCTTCCCATCATTTCTTCAAGCTTTTTCCTCAACATATCTTGTGAGATCCTGGTAACAATCCCTCAAGTATTCCATTCCAGAGTCTATCACTTCTACATAAGATTTGTTGGGATCTGTTATGTGCAATTCTTTGGTGCCATCATCCCTAGTAATCCAGTTCTTTTGCATTCTGTCAAACTTTTTCCTCAATATCTCTTGTACTCACAGTTCTAATTGTGAGATCCCGGTAGTTACACTCCATCTTGTTCAATCCGGAGTCTCACAAGCTTTGTCAACATATCTTGTGAGATCCTAGTAACAATCCATCGAGCATTCCATTGCAGAGTCTCTCACTTATACAGAAGATTTGTCAGAATCTTTCATGTGGGATTGATTCTTGGGTGCCATCAGATCCCTAGTAGCCAAAGTGTTAAACAAACAAACATTAAAGAGCTGAGTATTTTATTATTTTTTTGGCGTGATATTGGTGAAATGCAGGTGATAATCCGTCACAAGTGAAGACGAGGTTGCGGCATTGGGCACAAGCAGTTGCATGCACTGTAAGACAATCTTCTTAGGGGAAGTTTTTGATGCTCACATACATACAAGGACTTTCTGAATCCTGCACCCAGTGAAGGTGGCTTTTTCTTGAGTGATGACAACTTTCTCACAAGTTGGAGGTGGCTGTTTGTGGATTAAGAAGTGGATGCAAACTTTCGTTCTGTATCCAAGTTGTGAATGGGGACCTTGGAGTCAGCTTTTGTACTTACGAGACCAGCATGAAGTGAAGATTTTTCCCCTACAAAGAGACTAACCTAACACCATACTTTAGTGTACATCTGGGGAGAGCCCCAATTTCAAAACTGGTTTACAGAGAAAAACCCATCAAATGTGACCGGCAGAGTGTCATGCATATATCATGAAAAGAGAGAAAGATGGAGGAATTGATGTTCTAGAAACTATAAATAGATGGTGGTGGGTGGCAAAGGGTGGGGGGAGGGGGGGGGGAGTAGTCTAATGCCACAAGGAGATTAATGTGTTTTGGGCGGGGGCGGAACTGAATCTCACAAGGAGATTAAGGTGTGGGTTGTAGGGTGTGTAGAGTGGTTCTTTAGACAAGTCAAGTTTTCCTTGTCTAAACTATTGTCAACTCCCTATGATTCACTTGCTTTCATCAAATCGACCTTTCTTGTCAACTTGTCACTTCCATTCATAATATGTTCACTTCTTATCATATTGATTTCTCTTATGGATGTGTCCATTTTGGTTGGTATGCCAACTCCTACTAACTTGGCATATCAATTAGTCAATTTAGCTGACCCTTTGTGACCACTTGGCAAATCAACTTCCTTCATTATTCCCAATGGCACTTTTTCGTTCAACCTTCCTGCCTGAGTAAACAACTTGGCCAATTCCAAGTTGGTAGGTAACGCTTCTACTTCAATAGGTCTATCTTCAAACTTTTGAATTTTTTGTAGTTCCTCGATTACATCCAAATGAACCTTCTTTTTTTTTTCCCATTTGGTTCGTCGACCCCTTGTAAGACTAACCTCTTTCTATGGAGGCTCCTCTATTGGCATACTTGCCCTCTGATTTCACATGGTTACACACACATCAATAATTGATTAATCCCATTTGACCATAGCAATATTAATTCCAACTTTCGGTTTGGAATTCTTTTCTTCTTCTTCCATTACTTTTTTCCATACAAGACAATCAACTTTTACATGTCCTTCTTTCCAACAACAAAAACACCTCACTCCATTGTATCGAAATCTATTATTTTGATTATAACCACGTTAGTTATACTGATTATTCTGATTCTTTTGACCATTGCTTCACCAATTCTGACCATTTGGTCTTGAATTATAATATCAATTTTCAAATTGATTATTTGGTGTGTTATACTCATGTGGTTGTTTTTGTTCTTGCACAACTGGTGTTTCTAGTTGTATCACATGCATTAGAATAATTTCCTTTGAAGGACATCTTCCAAACACTAATTTGCTAGGACATTTAGCAATATTGTGATCATTTTGTTTGCATATCTGGCAAAATTTGTTCAATAATTTACATTCTTTTGTAAGGTGTCCTTCATTATAACAATTTTGATAGTACACACCTCTTCTAATAGTTTCAGAGTGATATTTTATTTCTTTCTTCTTTGGTCCCCATTTTTTTTTCATTCAAATCTTTTGATTTTTCACTATCAGAGTCTTGGCAATATGTCGTTATACTTTTTTTTATAGTTACTAACATTTCTTCTTCTATCATAATTATCAATTTTGTTATTTTCACCAAAGTTCTTCATGGCATACTTCTAATGGCCATTTTGACTTTGGTTTTCAATCCTTCTCTAAAAGCTTCTTTTAAATAAATATCATGCGGTTGTTGTGAAATAATTGTGCAAAGTCGCAAAACTCTATCATAATAATCCTTTACATACTCATATTTCTTTTGTTTTTTATATTTCAAAGTTGTAACCGGTTGTCCTTCAGTGCGAATTTCATTAAATCGATTAATGAAAACCCATTATACTTCACCCCATGTTGTTGTTGGATGAGCAATTTCATACTTGGTAAACCAATTAGTAGTTCTCCCTCTAAGAAAAATTGGAAAGTATTGTAGTTTATGATTGTCTATATCCTCTCCATTAATCACATGGACTTTAGTTAGTTGTCAAATATGTATAACGAGATCATCATTGTCATGATACTTTAGTAGTTGAATGTGTAAAACATTAGTAGGTACGACAGCCATGAATGGATTTACGTTCATCACTGTTACTACAGTTGCTAGTTGTCAAGTTGACAAAGTTCTTGTATTAACCAAATCAAGATTCGGAGTTGTTCGAAATAGTTTTTTCTTTCGTAGTTAGTCACTACTTCCATGGTCACTCAAAGTTTTATTGATTTTTTGTCAACTTGCCATCTTGGTATTTGAGGCCACCCCTCTTCTATCACCCAGTCAATTGTTCCAAATGCATTGACAATATTGTCTAGTGTATTCAATAACAATGTATTCAATTCCTCAGTTGGTTCTTGATAACCATGATCAACATTTGGTGAGCCCATTTGTGTAGATTGTTGAGTTCCATCATTTGTCAATTTGTTTACTTCTTCAACATCAATTTGAACAACAATAATTGTCGCTTCCTCTTATACAAGTTGAAGTACTTGATATGTTATTGGTGAATTAAAAATTGCGCCAAGACCTCTCCATCTACTTTGTGTAATAGATTGTTGATCTACAATAGCAACCTCTCTAGCTTCCTCTCGATTATCTTTTCTCCAATCTCTCAGTCTATTATTCTATTATCTTTCTTTATCTCTATCTAACATAGGCTCCAAATAGAAATTCATCTTTATATTCTATATCCATTTCTACTACTACTCCCAATTTTTTGAATTCCCATATAATTATGGAATCATGATTATAAACCAAAATTCTTCTTATTCAATTAATTCAAATATGTATTCCTCACTCCCTTTTGTCCTCATGACATATTTAGAATTTGTAAACCTAGGTGCCTAAAACATATCACTTGGCATCCATTTTTCCATTAATGCATTAATGTTGGGTTTAGTAAATTCTCTTCTATCAAGGAACTAAATCGAATGATGCATTGCAAATACTTTCTTTCTAAAGATTAATGTGATTATGCATACAATTACTAGTAATCATCTTCTATATTTTGTCAATTATGTAACATCAATAGTTATTGATCTATGTTGTATACACCACACCTCAATACCACCATGCATTTTCTTAATAATCAATTCTTTTGCATATGTTTTTGGTAATGTTTTAAATTTACCCCACTCATCTAATTTTGGTGCATTTTTTGGTGTATATAAATAAATTTGAAAATTCCATGCATAACTACAATTTATTCTTAATATTTGTTTAGCTTCTTCTATATTTATAACTTCTTTTGTCCATTCATCTTCTTTTTCAACAAGAATCATAATCTACCATTTTCATAATGTCCTTCATACATAATATTATAATAATCTAAAAATATCATTGATTTTGCCATGTCTTGTTCTTAATAAGTAAATAAATTTGGAAAAATTAATACTTGTTTAACCCTCAAAATAGTCATTTTATTCACTCTACTATGTTTTCTTCCAATTCTATAAGCACCCATTAAATGTGTGTATCCATAAGATAATACCCTATAAAGAACATGTATGAAGCAAAATCCCAAATCAATTTCATCAATTTCCACTTTCCCTTCTTCAATTTCTAGTAAATTAATTGTTATGTAGAAAAATCTACATGAATTTGAAGAAATTACTTCATGAACCCTCTAATTTTTCCAACAATGAATTGAATTATCCCTAGCATGGTCACCAAATGTTAGTGATATAATTTTGCAAGTGTTAATTTTATTTTTCCATGAATACATTAACTACCTCTATATCATTATTGGGTCCTTGTCCTATTCCATTAGAATGAGTACCATGTAAACATACTAACTAGGACAACATTCAATCCTTTTTAAGTTTAGCGATATTCAATTAAATCCATATACAATGTTAAAACACCAAGAATGGAAAAAAAAAAATCTTTTATATTTCCATAAAACCATGAAGTTCTACAATGTTTTCCCCCCTTCCTTCCTCTCATAACTCCTATGCTTAATTCCTCTCCTAAAAGATCAACATAAACATACTTACAATCAACATTCAAACCCCCTGTAAGTCAGTTGAAATGTATTTTATACTCTCCACAAAACGGTTATAATTGCTTAACTGTCTAGCAAATCGACTTACCACAAATCATTAATTGTGTTGTTATAGCGATCACTACCATACTGATTTGCCTATACTGTCATATCGATTTGCCTAATCTATCACATTGTTTTGCTTATTCTATCATCTCGACTTGTCCATGCCCATCGATTTGCCTATATGATTACTGTTCTATCTCCAATTCCTAACATCAATGGACATTAAATATCTAAAGTTACACTAAACTTGTATAGTTATCATCTATATTATAATCTAAACTTTCAATGGACATCATATCTTTACATTTACATTAGACTTGTATAGTTATCATCCATATTAGAATTTGGACTTATATAATTACACATAATTAAAATCTAGAGTTTTAATGGACATTAACTCTAGACTTCCACTAGACTTCGACAAAGTTGCATTAAAAATTGAAGAATTTAAACTTTCAATGGAAATCCAATTGATGGACAATTTGCACAAGACTTGTAGAACTAGGCACCACATTAAAATCTAGACTTTCAATGGACATTAAATGTCTAGACTTACACTAAATTTGTGTAGCTATCATCCACATCAAAATTTGAATTCTCAATGGACATCAGATCTTTAGATTTACACTACGCTTGTATAGTTGTCATCCACATCATAATTTGGACTTATATGTTACATCTCATTAGAATTTGGACTTGTAATGGACATCAAGCTTTTGACTTCCACTAGATTTTGGAATGAAACATAAATTTAAGGTTTAGGGCCTGAAACTTAAGCAAAAACTCACTTGAAGCATAAGCCTCTTCCTTCAATCTTTGTAGCCATGACAAACGCATTGGTCATGATTAGGTTCTCAAGTAGATTAGCACATATTCATTCAAGAGTCGAACACTAATGGATTGCAACCAAGTAGGACGAAATGCTTCCTTATAACTAGCAACCTTGCAACATTGGTGACAACTTGCACAATATGCAATGCAAGACACATGATATGTGTGGCCACAACTAGTAACCACTATGAAAAATGGCATTTATTGAAACTACACTACCCTGCAACTATTTTTTTTAAAAAATTCATATATATCTATTTTGCAATTATATATTGGATATTATAACTAATGTGCAACTATCCCCTTAGAAATACAATGTATTAATAAATAAATTGTCACGTCAAAAAATTAGTTAGTTGTATTATGGTTGCAAATGAGTTGAAAATGGGTCTTCTATACAATAATTTATACACATCATACATACATATATGTAGTCAACCATGTTTGACTTTTTAAGGAGTTGCATGTGGCAACTACTTTAAAATTATTATAAATGTGCCACTAAAACAACAACTATGTTGCAATTAGGTACAATGTATATACATGTGATCATGCCATGTGTTTAAATTTCCACCACCCATTATTGAATACATTTGCAATTAATTTTCAATTATTATTCCCATTGAAACAATTAGCCCAACCACTAGTGCACCATTACAAAAATATTGTTATTCAACTATGTTACGATTATAATACAACTATTTATAACTTTATAAAAATACATGTTCATTAGTTATTTATATCTTCATCATATGTGTTTCATTTTGAATGATTTAAAATGTTATGTGAGTGCTACTTCAAGATTTTAAAATCATCTATCAAATGTAAAGGAAAAGGAGTAATGAAAAAATAACAAGAAGAGAAATAAGCTTTCCAACTTACAAAACATTTTTTTCCCTTTCTCTTTGGACCCTTCCTACTTTCAAACCTCATAACTTTTTTAAATTCTTATTCATTTAAAATGATTTAAAGTGTTGTAGGAGCACCACTTGAAGTTGTACAAATCATCTTTGAACTTTAATAACGATAGAACATACAAGGATTTTTTTAGGTGTTTGGGAACTAACCTTTATAACATTCAATCATTTAAAAAAAAAGTTTTTGACCCCCTCTTCTATGGGGGGCCATAATTTTCTCAATTCTATTCCATTTTTGACAATTATTAGTGCCCCAAAAGTGCCAATAAGAAGGGTTCAAGTTTTGTTTAGACGTTACAAACAATGGAGCCCTCCCTTTAGATATGGTTCGCCCTAAACACTTAAATGTTATAATTACAACTCACTTACAATTTAATTTGCAGCTAAGGAACAATTAAAAGATTTAACCCATATTTTTTGTTTTCAAATATATATAAAGAAGGCTTGTTTTCTCATATTCTCACATTAAAATACAAGTGCCATTTTGGTATGAATTCAAAAAAGTTTACCTAAAGGCAAAACATAAAATAAAAAAATAAAATTTCATGGTTATTCTACTATTTTTCTACCTAGGTCTATGACCTTAGGTAGGTTGGTAGGTCCTATTTTTTTACCTACCTATGTAGGTAAGTAGGTAGGTACGTAGGTTTTAAGTAAATACATAAGTATGTAGGTCTTAAGACTTACCAACCTACCTACCTATGGTTATGTACGACCTACCTAGCTACTAAAATAAATATTTTTATTTATTTATTTATTTATTCAAAAATATAATTAATATATCATGTGACAATTTTTATTGTGCCACATGTCACAATTTTGGACCATCATTAACAATCAATATGAACAATGGAGATGAATTTTTCAAATATATATATTTTTTGTCAAAAAAAATTCAAAGTGCCACGTGTTAATTTTTAATAGATGGATGACAATCAATGATATTAACATGACATCATGGGTGCAATTATAATGGAATTACATAGTAGTTGAAAATGAGTTGTTTTGATAAAGTTGTAGTTGAGTTGCAATGAGTTACATCATATATACAGTGAGTTGCAACTTTGTAATTCATGCAATTTGTCCATTAGCACTCACAATGTATAAATACAATGAGTTGCAAGTGTCTTCTACAACTGAAAAATTGAGTTGTAAGGCTAGTAACAAAACACCTTTTTTTTTCATAATGAACAAGAATATCATTGCTAGGAAACCACTGTGCGTAAACAAAACATTCATTAACAACAAACTAATCATTTCTCTTCTCCTATTTATACACAAATTGACTCAAAATTTAAATAGCCTGAATAGACCATTTTAACAATCATAAGCTAGTATATACACTAACAACCCAAAAAAATTCAAAAAATTTCCTATTTTTAATTACATGTTCATTAAACTACCTTTTCTATCAACCACCACTTTTGCAAACTATCAATTAGATTAACCACTTGTTCAACATGTCGCCTAACCTATTATAATGTTACTTGTCAGATTTTGTAATTGGTTAGATTTTGTCATAGGTTCGATTAAGTCACATGTTACAAAAATCTAGGTAACATTATCCCCCCTTAAAATTACATTTCTTCAATAGGTTAGTCTTAGGTTTCTTCAACTAGTATGGTGTTAATTGTCTCCACAAATTCAATATTGCTCATGGGTTGAATACCTATTTTTGATGTAGCCTTTCGTTGAACAAGTCTTTCTTCAAAGGTTGTTATAGGTGTAGCAAATACCTTTGATGCATGAGGTGTGTTTGAAAGTAAAGTAATCTCTAGACGTACACCTATTTGAGGTGGGGTCAAAGGTATGGTAGTAGTTAGAAACTCTAAGTTCCTACTCTAGTACTAACCACTAGGGTTGGTGTAACAATAGGTTTAAGAATAACTTTAACATGTACAACTAAGGTCATCACATGTAAAAGTATGATTTCTAAACTTGTTTCTTTAATTTGATTAACTAGTTTAGTGGTAATAATAGGTTGCTCCCTTTGAGCAGGTTTAAAGGTAGATGATGTTGCACATGTTGTCTTGGTACTGGTTCCAATTTCCACATACACAAAAGAGGGTGGCTCATATTTGAAATTTGAAAAAATGATTTGATGAACTTGCAACTCTAGTTAATAATCATGTTCATTAGCTTTAGCCAACTCCATGTTCTATTGGATTTGTTCTTCCATGAACTCTTCCACGATCTACCACCACTTTTTCCACTTGGGATTTTTATCAAGTTTGATTTTATACTTTGAACAAAGTGTTGTCCAACAACAATTCCTCAAATTCCTTCAAACTATTGTGTGCAAATGAACTCAAATGGGCTCAAATGAACCAAAATTAATGTTAAAACGTCAATTTTTTGGTAATTTTTGTTACATTCATCTATGTGGTGCCACTTTAATGGCATGTGAAATGTGAAATGTTGTGCTTATAAAATAATATGGATAGTGAAAAAATTTAAATGATTCAAAAAAAATTCCAATATCAAAGTTTGGTTTGAACAAATTAATAATTTCATTAAATAACACTATTTTCACAAAGGGCCTTTTAATTTTCATAATACAATTTCTTTGATCTTCAATTTTTTTATAATAATAGGGTACCATTAATCACATCTAAAAAGCACTCATATTTCATATTTAATCAATTTGGTGTTTATCAAAATCAAAGGGTTTAAAAAAGTTCATGAGTCTTTTAAAACATGTAATTGTGATGCAATGTTTATGTTGTTTTAAAAAAATTTGTAGCTTATAATATAAGAAATTAAACTTGAAAGTGTTAACATGTTTTGGTATGATTTGAAATTGTGACAATTTTTCAAAGCAAAACACAAAATCTAACAAAATTTGTACACTTTCAAAAATTCATACTCATTCAAAATTGATTGTAAAAAAAAAAATGACATATTGGGGCAACCATAAATAAAACAATTAAAAATTTTCAAAATATTTCATTTGAAAATTCTTTTTTATGAAAACATGTATTTTTGGCAAAATGACCCCAAAAAGGATAATAGTCCTAAATGCAAAGCAAACACATTGGTTCGTAAAATGTCATTTGGACCCTATTATGCATTTTGATAGGTGGAACTTGAATTGGTTTGCTCAATTGTACCTTTGTCATCTCCAATTTGCCTTTCCAATATTAGATTTGAGCATTTAAAACTTGGGTTTGCTTTTCTAGTTCAATATTTGTAACAAATGGTTGATATTTTTTCTCTTGACAAGTTTGCTCCAAACCCATTATGGTTTTCTCCTATTGCATGTTAGATTGTTCCATCTTGTTGTAATATCAAATCATCCTTTCATGCTCACTCAAAAAATGCTTTAAATCATTGTGAATCTTCCAATTAAGCTTATTAAATTCATTATATTCTTGTTGTATACATTTTGTTTTCCTCACAACTTGCTTTGCTTGATTCATCTTCATGGATAGGTTTTAGTTGTAAAATTAAACCTTAATAAATTGCCCCTTATAGCCAACTTCTTTTCATGATTTTTAAAAGTTTGTTGCACACAATGGTCAATTTTATGCTATGGGTTTGCAATTGGTTATCGGTTTCATGCAAGTTATGTTTGGTCTTCTCACACTCAACACTTAGGTTGGTGAGTACTTCCAAAATTCCTAACCATATAGTAGCATTGTGGGTAGCTTGTTCAAAAAACATGTTAATCTGCTTTGAATTTTATGTAGAATATCTAGAAACAGGGGTAGATTGCATTGTAGGAAATTGTGGGTTTTCTAAGCTAACAAGTTCAACTACATGTTGAATAAGTTGGAATACCTCTATAGTTAAAACCATAGGTTTGCTAACCTATGTAGTTGGTACTACATTTTCAATAAGTTCATCAACTTGAATGTTTTTAATTACCTATTCAATGTTGACCTCATGTTTGTCCTTAGTATCAACCTAAGTTGCTTCTGGTTGTGGTTCTTCATCATTTCCATGACCAATTTCATTTGAATGCATCTTCTCTTCATCATCTTCTAAATCAACAATTTCAATTTGAAAATAAGTTTTGGCTTTCTTTTTTGGTGGTGAAGTAACAAGTTTAGGACTTAATTAATCTCTTAGTGTTGGTGGTTCTATGTGCATTTTTAACTTATGAAATTGGCATACAAGTAGAGGTGATGCCATTGTAGACCTTATTGGTCTTCTTTTTCTCGAGAACTATTTTTTTGTGATAGGTTTAGGCAAAATTCCACGCTTTTAAACAACCTGTTGAATTTGACATGTTGGTGATACAAGTTCATCCTAGGTTGTTATACTTGATGAAGGTGCTTTAGACAAAGGAAACCACTTCCTCAATAGTACATCCAAAATAGGGCTAACTAAAAAGTCGTAAACTTGCTATTTCCAAGTGCTAGACTTGCTGCAACATTTTTTGGGTGTTCTATCCATTGGGTTAGCTGATCTATTAACATGTGGGTTAGAATTAAGCACTAGTTAATTGGTTGAGCTCTATTAGCCAAATCAAAGGTGATGGTTATATGGTTGTTGAAATATGCCAATTGTTGCCTTTGATAGATAATTTGCAGAATAACTACAAACCTAGGGTGAAATTCTTCCTTCAATTGATTTACACTCCGCTATTCATTCTCTACAAAAGCATTTGGATTTGTAATCCGCTTCAAAGCAAATTTGCTTCTTGGATAGTAGCATTGGCAACATTTACAGTTCCTTCACAAGAAATACCAAGTTGTTCATGTATAAGTACTTAGTCAATAACAATTTTCTTCCTTTGAACTTGGGCTCTAATTCAACCATCTTTCATGTCTTGCCAAGTTTGCAAAATTTCTTTCAATAGGTCTTCTCATGGTGTGATCCATTGCATGTTGAATAACCCCTCCAAATTGGCTCTCTTTGCCCATTTGTATTCTTTAAGGTCCATTTTCATCCATTGTAGCATTTTTTGAATTTCTTCGCCTTAAATGTTGGACGTTTCTTGATAGGTCTCTTTGGTACAACTGGCTTTTCCACAACTATTTTCCCTTTCCTTTTCCTCACGGATTTGGAAGGAAACCTTGGGTGCTAGGGCACAATGTTGTAAACCTATTCTTCTTGGAAAAACTCTTGAAGAAAACTTCTCCAATGTCGCTAGTTATAGGTTTCTGCAACTCTTTCTCCACCTCCACATTTTCGTGTTCAAGCTCTTGTTGTGGTTGCTCCTACGCAATAGGTTGAGTAGGTACTTCAAGTTCTTGAGAATTTGAAATGATGAAAACCAGTGTTGGTGTAGAAGTAGTTGCCATTCATCTAAGAAAATTCAAAACGACCTCTAGTTCTTCTCCTAACTTTCTACTTCTCTCTTGTTGTTCAAAGGTCCAATTTTCTTCTTTTGTTGGCACTCTTGAAGCTAAAGATTCTATATAAATTGCTCTTGTGAGCCTAACTTGTCCAACTCTTTCCTTTTCTATTTGCTCTATCCTATATAACACTCTAGTTTTTCTTTTCATGTTCCCTCTCTTTGGCTTTTCTTCTTAGCTTGTCCTAAGTGCTTTCACTCATGGCATAGAGTGTAGCTCCAAGATATAAAGCAAAACAAAAAGTCAAACAAAAGGATGCGGTGGTTCTTTATAAAATTTCAATGGCTGATAACAACTTTGTTGTCTGCACCCACCATCAGGAGCTGACAATAGGCAGTGGTGAGTCATGGCAGTTTGTCCCTGCTACACATGGTGAAGGTCTAACAGTTTGTAAGTGACTCATAAGGTTATGACTACACTCATTCTTGTCATGTGACCTCCAATGAGGAGTTGTGTAGATTCATCTGCAATTTCATAGATAAGTTTAGGATGAATAAGTAGGTCACTGCAACAGCCATAATTCATTTCAGGCACACAAGTATTTGTTCAATTACAGTGGTACCTGTTGCCTCTACTGTCTCAATAGTATGAAGAGCTGCGTAGGCTAGTCAGGGGAATTGTTAATCATGGTGGGATCTGTTGGTTTATTCTGCCAACAGGCTCCAGAACTTCTAGAAAAGAATATTGACAGGATGGTGAATGAACCTGTGGATCAGAGCCACAAGTGCAAGGAATTTAGCCAGCATCACAAAGTTTCCTGTAGAAAGGGATGTTGATTCATTGTAATGAGCACTTCAACCACAAGATTGAGCAAACTTTTGGATTATAATCTGGAGCAAGGCACAGCTTTATCTGACTTGTGTCTGGAGTAGTACCAACTGCACAATTTTCTCTCCACCATTTACTTCTGTACTAGCAACATTCATTGTGGATATATTGAATAGGAATGGCTTGTTTGCAATGTACCGCAACTCCGTAATGGCTTACCACCTTAACGCTGGGTGCAAATTTGTGTAAAGTAAGTGCACCTTAAAAAGTACCTTCTCAATTCAGCCTTGTCAATACAGAGGTTTTGGAATTGTTTGGTGGCTTCTATCAGTGGAGCTTTTGGTCAATGCAAATACAAACTTTTGCAGTTCTTTTCAACATCTATTCTGCCAATTGAGAATAGTCAATAGGGTTAGATCATCATCTCTGAATCCAGAAAACCCATGGTGGAAAGAAACCTGCAGTGTCTCAAGAACTCTCCCAATGGATGAAGACTACTTCATCAGCTTTTAGCCGTACTGCATTATCTCTTTATTCTTAAAGAGGGAATATTGTGACATGCGGCATGACTGGAGAATTTGGGCTTCACAACATATCTTTGTTGTTGCCAGAAAGCACCTACAGCCTAGATTTTCTTCCTTTATCATGATCTACTGGTTATGCACTTATCTGAATTCTAGACAAACCAGGCAGGTACTCTATGCGCAGGGTCAGCACTAAGTAATGAGGCAATTGCCATCACATATGTGCTGATGCTATTGAGCAGCATGAAGAGATCCACAATACTGTCCTGGAATTCAATTGTCGGGATTAGGGCTAAATCACAAGATATGCCATCCTGGATGATGCTGTTGAGAAACATAGAAAGAACCATAGTCTGGCCCCTGCATTCCATTCCATGCAGCAATGCTGTTCACAAAGGATACACTGCTTAGTGACATCAGCATTTGATGCAGCCAATCAGCAGATTGAATCTGCCACACTCAGAATAGTTGCAGTGCACCATTTTAACAGCAGTAGGTCAGATGGTAGAAGAGCATGCATGACAAGGTGAAACCATTGACAGAAAAGCAAGCAATTAACAAACCTGCTTGAGTTGATGGTTTGCCAAACATATGAGTGAGATCCAAATCAAACCACTTCACATTTGCCAGCACCCAGCAACAAACCACTTGCAGCTTAGGAAGTCACAGTTTCACAAGAGAGTTCACTGACATTACAATATCTTTCATAAGAATAGAGAAAACTCCATTCTCACGATGAAGAAGAATCAGCAAGGTTAACACTTCCTCAGGAATCCACAAAAAGAACCAAACAAGGGGAGACAAAAAACAAACAAAAAATGAAAAACACACACTGGTATGAACAAAAGTGCCAGTCTCACACCTGTTCAGGGAACATCAATAGGAGTATGTATGATAGTGACTTAACTATCACAACTTCCCCACTGACTTCATCAGCTCCCTACAGTGGGTAAAGGCCAGTGACAAGCACCATCCTACAAACTGAGTTTCTGCTGCAATTCCAGAAGCAACAGGAAGACTCAGCCATACTACTGGCTAGCAACAGACCCCACAACAAAGACCAGACAAAGAAACAAAGAAAGACAGAAAGGGAAAAGGACAGGGAAAGACTAAGAACAAGTGGGCTTACAGGAAGCTCCCCACTTACATGACCCAAAGCAAAATCAATCTGAAAATGCCAAAAGTGGAAATTCTAAACAGGAATTTTTCTTTAAGAACCAACCCTCTAGTTCTCTTTAGAAGAACTTTTAAAGGGTAGCCTTTTGCCTTCAGAAAGACAATAAGACTGACCATCTGGAAGACAAAAAACTCCTTACAACTACGAAGTCTCAAGAATCTGTAAAATTTACTATTGATAACCCCCAGCTTCGCAGTCATTGAGATATTGGAATGAACATGAGGCATTCTAATCATTTCAATACCTGCATACTCTGGCTGAGAGCGTTTGTCAAAAATGTCACAGGACAAACCTTGAGGACTCTGTCTCACAGTTAGATCGAAGAAATTACAAGAGAAGCCTTTAGACGTACAGTTCAATTCACAAGAGGTTTTTGGGTATATGCCGCTACCAAAAGAGTCTTGGTTAAGGTACATGGAGTTCTCAAAATCTGCAAAATCAGGAACAAAAGTTATGAGCCTTATTAAAAGAGAGATGAAATTTCAGAATATTAGATTGGGCAAGATTGGAGACCACATATGTACCAACAAGAGAATTAAGCTCAGAGAAAACAGAACATAAAACTTTTTACAAACAAACACAAAGTTGTTACAACATTTATCCATGTAAGTAATGACCAAGGACTGTTGGAGAATCTTTAGGTGATCCAGATCTCCTAAAGGAACAGACAAAGAAGAATCAGAAGAGGTTTGAACCACAAAGGAAGCACGAGTCTTCTTCTGTACAAACAAAAGAACTTTGGCTTTCCACTCACTTAATATCCCTTGAACTCCTAGAAGCTCTTCTTGCTTGTTGACAAACTTCTTAAGACCTTTATCAATAGCTTCTTCAATAGACAACATAGACAAGAAGCCAC
>Ga0116227_10009467_pt1 | contig 17672 bp, 19 predicted proteins | sample S1TSphgellanicum_FD_89693 | JGI IMG/M metagenome (GOLD analysis project Ga0116227, IMG submission 89693) | Host-associated microbial communities from peat moss isolated from Minnesota, USA - S1T2_Fb - Sphagnum magellanicum MG | ecosystem: Host-associated > Plants > Peat moss > Unclassified... | reverse complement strand
GGGCTTGGCGGCGCGTTTCGCGTTCGGGGACGGCGCCGCACCGGCTCTTGCGCTCGCCGCCTGTTTCGCTTTTGCGACGATGTGCCTCGGAGCGTACGTCAGCTCGAGTTATGCCGGGCTCGCGTGTTCGAGCGTCCCGGCCTGCGATGGGACGCTGCTCGGCCACGGCCCGGCGCAACTCGTGCAGATGCTGCACCGGATTGCCGCATTCTGCTTTCTCATCGTCGCCGCGATCGCCGCGGCCGCGGCTCGCTTTAGTTCGCGGCGCGTGCGGGCGTTCGCGTATGGCGGCCTCGCCTTGATTTTCATTCAGATCGCGCTCGGCCTCGCCAACGTCGTTTGGCGCTTGCCGCTCGTTTTGCGGGAAGCGCACTCAGCGAACGCCGGCGCGACCTTCCTCGCCTTCGTGCTCGCGACGATGCTCGCGACGCTCGACCCGATTCGCACGCGCGAGCACTCGCTCGAGCGTTCCCGGACGGGGCGACGCGTTGCGCCCGTCGACGGCACGCTCAGTTGAGTTCGACGCTTTCCCGGCTCGACGGAGCCGTTCCGACGGCGCATGGCGGGCTGCGCGGCCGGCTCAACGACTATTACGAACTCGGCAAACCGCGTATCGCCTACCTGCTGCTCATCACGACGTTCGCCGCGATGGTGATGGCCGCGCACGGTTTGCCGCCGCTCGGGCTCACCCTTTTCACTCTTGTGGGAGGTGCGCTCGCCGCGGGTTCGGCCGGGGCGTTCAACTGCGTGCTCGATCGCGACATCGACCGGTTGATGACGCGCACGATGTCGCGGCCCGTGGCGAGCGGCCGAATCTCTGTGGCGGCGGGGCTCGTCTTCGCAGCGACGCTCGGTATCCTGTCGTTTGCGATTTTGTATGTGTTCGCGAATCCGCTTGCCGCGTGGCTCTCGCTTGCGGGCAACCTCTATTACGTGCTCGTGTACACGCTCTGGCTGAAGCGCGTGACCACGCTCAACATCGTGATCGGCGGGGCGGCGGGCGCGGTGCCGCCGCTCGTCGGCTGGGCGGCGGTGACCCACGGCATCGGTGCGCCCGCGCTCGGACTCTTCGCGCTGATCTTCTTGTGGACGCCGCCGCATTTTTGGGCGCTCGCGCTCATGGCCAATACCGATTACCACAAAGCCAACGTGCCGATGCTGCCCAACGTGCGCGGCGCCAAGCGCACGAAGCAAGAGATCTTCATCTACTCGATCGTGCTCGTAGCGGCGTCGCTTGCGTTGACGCCGCTCGGCGTCATGGGGTTGTGGTACTTCGTGCCGGCCGCGATTCTCGGGGCCGTGTTTTTGTGGGATGCGTGGCGAATGCTTACCGGACCTACGAAGCCGCTCGCCCGCGTGCTCTTCAAATATTCACTCCTGTACTTAGCGTTGATGTGTGCCGCCATGGTGCTCGATCGCGTCATCGGTTAAGGCGCCTATGGCCAGTCCTACGCAAGTCGCGCCGCGTCGCGTCGCCGGACACAGCTTCGATCGTTCGAACGTCCCGCTTCTCTTGACGCTGGGCCTCGGGGTTTTCGCGGGGGCGCTCGATCTCGGGGTCATTTCGCCGGCGCTGCCGGCGATCGCGCACGGTTTCGGAATCGCCCCGCGCGACGTGGCGTGGGCCTTCACGCTCTATCTTTTCGCGAACGTCGTCAGCATCCCGATCATGACGAAGCTCGCCGACTCCGTCGGCCGGCGCACGATCTACACGCTCTGCGTATCGCTCTTCGCGGCGGGCAGCGTGCTCGCGATCGTCGCGCCCACCTTCACGATCTTTCTGATCGCGCGCGGAATTCAGGCGGCCGGGGCCGGCGGGATCTTTCCGGTCGCGACGGCGGCGATCGCCGATCGCGTGCCGCCGGAGCGGCGCGGCTCGGCGCTCGGAATGCTCGGCGCAATCTGGGGGCTTGCGGCAATCATCGGGCCCAACGTGGGCGGCGTTCTCACCCACGTCTTCTCGTGGCACGCGATTTTCATCGCGAACGTGCCGCTCGCAATCGTCGTGATCGCGCTCGCGCAGCGCTACGTTCCGCAGAACGCGATGCGCGTGCGCGGACCGCTCGACGTCGCCGGGATCGCGGTCCTTGCGGCCGGTCTGCTCGGCGTGATGGTCGGTCTCACGCGGCTCGATCCGCGCGCCGCGAGTTTCGGTAACGGCGTAACGTTCGGGGCGCTCGCGCTTGCGGTCGTTGCGTTTGTCGCGCTCGTCCCGATCGAACGCGCGGCCGCCTCACCCGTGATTTCGCCGGCGCTCTTCGCAACGCGACAGCTCGCACTGACCTACGCGCTCGAAGTTGCGATCGGATTGCTCGAAGGCGCACTCTTCTTCATCCCCGCCGCACTCGTGGCAGCCGACGGCTTGACGGCGATCGCCGCTGGCGGGATCGCGGCGGTCGGGGCGTTCATGTTCGTGGCGGTGATTCCGCTTGCGGGCCGCGCCCTCGACGCGTTCGGTAGCCGCACGGTCCTCTGCCTCGGCGCAGCCTGTACCGCGGCGGGGCTCGCAATCTTCGCGGCATCGCTAACGACGCTGTGGCTTGCAATCGCCGGAATCGCCATCGCCGGGATCGGCTTTGGCGCGCTGCTCGGCGCACCGACGCGCTACATCATCACAAACGAAGTCCCGCCAGCCTCGCGTGCGACGGCCGTCGGTCTGCTGAGCATCTTCCTAATCATCGGCCAAATTTTCGGCGGCTCCCTCGCGGGCGGCGTCGTCGGCGCGCGCATCGACGACGTCGCCGGGTATCGTCTAGCGTACGAGATCTTCGCGGCGGTCGCGGTGGCCACGTCGCTCGCTGCGTTCTTTCTTGCGTCGCGTTCGGCCGAGCGGAAGATCCCGGTCTCGGGTTAGGCTGGTGCCGTCTCAACCGCAAGAACCCTTCGCGACCTGCTGAGCTCGCTTCTCGTTAAGGTCGCCGCAACGTTCTTGCCACATTCGCAAGTCATACTCACGGCGTTCGAGCCAGGCCAATTGGCCTTCGCGATATCGGGAACCACCTCGCGAGCGCCCCCAGCTGCCACCCACCGTCGCTCGAGACCGGCATCACGGAACAAACATGCCCGCCGACTAATCGCTCGCTCCTCGCGCCGCCATGGCTCCTCGAGGCAACGAGGGACAACAATTACTCAGGCGGGCGCGACAGACCGGGCGACGTTAGTCAGGCGGGAGAAGATCGTCACACCGTCACATGCGGCGCACTTAACGGCCAGCGGGACCCTTGCTAACGCCGACAAAGCCATCATCGACGTTGACAAGAAGGTGAATGGATATTTCCTTAATCCTCAGCACGGCGCTGGAGTGCACAAGGCTCGTGTTTTCAAGTCGGTCCTTGGCTACGGCGCTGAAAATTACCAGGGTCTTATAGACCAGATACGCGAAGGCGTACGGCAACAGAGGGCGACTCCTGGCAAAGCAGACAAATATGGAGAAACGTTCGCAGTCGATATCCCGGTTATGGGGCCGAAGGGGACGGCCACTGTCCGAACCGGTTGGATTTATGATCCGGGTTCCGAGATTCCACGTCTACTAACTGCGCTGGTGAAGAAGTGATGGCTTTCGAAGAACTCTCAATCGTCGAATTAACGGAAGACGTCTGCGAAGACGGCGTTATTCTTCCGCGTGGGACACATGGAACGGTTATCGCAGCGAGCCAGATAGCTCCGGAGACCTATCTGGTTGAAGTCGTCGGCGAGGACGGTGATACGCTCGCCGAAGTGACGGTTTCGGCTAACCAAGTACGACCCTACTCGCTACGGAAAGCGACAACGCCAACTTAAGCCGTCGCGGGCCAACCCGGCAGCGGTCGGTGCTTGACGCACGGGTAATTGCGTCATCGCTGTTCGCGTTCTAAACGAGTCCGTCGACAATTCCGGTCATAGCGTCGAGCTAGCGAGCTCTCCCGATCAAATCGGCAGAACTGATCTGAGAAAGGAGCCGAATGGCGCCGGCGGCACATATGCAATCTGGAAGAATCCGCGTTCGTCCGGTTTGTTCAAACGCTGAGATCGCTCAAGTCTGGCTTACGAAAGCCTGTTGCAACCGGGACACCGTGGCTTGACTTAAGCGGCAAACGGTCCCCGGCGAAGCCCAAATTCCCTTGATCGCTTCCTGGGCACTAACCGTTTTGATCCATCTCACGCCGATTGCATACTCACAACGCTCCAGATCGTCCTCATGTTCGAGAATACGCGGCCGTTCGAGCGACGCGGCTTCGAGGTGCGACCCGTCTGGTAGAACGAACTTCCCGATCGGGGTGGCGCGTGCGACTATCTCCCCGAGACCAACATAGCCGTGGCCGCTTAGATACGCGTACACACTATCGCCTACGGCGCTCTCGTCAATGAGTCGCGCGGTTTCTGGACCAGGGCCAGCGGTCATAAATCCGTAGCGACGATCGTCATTCCAAGAACGAGGAAAATCTTCTTCGGTCTCCCCGACATTGAAGTACCAGTATCCAGATGGCTGACTCATAATTTCGGTTTCGGCTAGGGTTGGCCAAGAACCGCTCGGGGAGGCGTCACACTAAAGCTGAATGCCTGGGGCGCATGAGGGCCCGTGCTTAGAAGTTTTGTAGTTACAGCGCGGAATGTCGCCGCCGTGTCCCTCGGATCGCTGAGCGCGCTGCACGTTCTCTGGTCGACCGGCAGTGCGTGGCCGGCACCCGACCGCGAGACGCTTGCGGACGCTATCGGCGGTTTTTCGAAGTTCCCCGGGACTCGCATGTGTTTGGCTGTAGCAGCGCTTCTTGGTACCGCGGCAGTCTGCGTCGTGGGAATCCCGGGCAACATGGCGCGCATAGGGCGGCTTGGAAGCGCAATCACATCGTTCGTTCTTTTTGCGCGTGGGAGCATGGGGCTTGCTGGGCGGATGCCGCAAGCTAAACGTTCGCGAACCTTTGCGGAGCTCGATCGTCGTGTTTATTCGCCGGTATGTCTCGCCATCGCGACGTTGACCCTAGTGGCCGCATTGCCCGACGACTGACGCTAGCCCGACCCAATCCCTCAAATGTCTTGCGTAAGCGGCTCACCGCGATAAGAACCGAAGCACCAAATGTGGCCTTCCGGGTCGCGGCAACTGTACTCTCGCGAGCCGTATGGCGTATCGTAAGGTTCCGTTACAATCAGCGCCCCTAAGGAACGGGCGAGCGCACAATGCTCGTCGACCCCTGCGCTAATGGACACGTAGACGCATTGATTCGTGCCGGTCAGCGCCAGGGGACTGTGCATCCCGTACTTGTCGTCGGGGTAATCCGGACCTAAGAAAATGAGGCTCTCGCCGCGACGAAGTTGCGCGTGAACGACGTGCCGATCATCCTCCGCGACGAAACTTCGTCGGAACCCGAGTACGTCGCACAACCAGGTGATGGCGCTCTCGGGATCGCGGTATCGAAGCGTCGGTATCAGGAGATCGGGCAAAGTCACATCTCAAGACCTCACTTTTATGGGCTGCATTCGCCATCGGGGCTTGCAATCACCACCACGTAACCGTCGGAATCGCGAAGCCATATCTCTCTGTGTTGGGGCTTATCATTGACGTGCGGTTCTTCGATGATTTCGGCGCCCAAACCGCGGGCTCGCTGCACCGCCGAGTCGAAATCGTCTACCTGGAACCACAGCACGACACCATGTCCGCATGGCGCTGCATCGGCGTTGACGAGGTTGGGATGGTCTTCCTCATCCCATGCGTGCAGTTGAAGAAGCAAACGGCCCGAATGGGAGATCCGATTGTAATGGTCGCGATGTTCGTGCTCCGGTAGAGAATCCGCTCCAAGCAGTTCGGTGTACCAGCGGCTGCTCGACCTGACATCGCGCACCGCTATGAGCGTTTGGGACTCTACGGTCGATTTTTGTGTGGATAAGCTCATGAGAACTCCTCTTGACGGTTGACTCGAAAACCCGTCGCTTTGCAATACTCGTGCCTTCGAACCCCCCCGGCTTCAGATACCCGCCGGCTTCGAACATGGGCTTCGGATGTGTTGGATGTTCCTTGCGTGGGAGGTCAGACGTTGTTGCTCTACCTCGTGGCTCGTGCCGGCGCATGGAATATATTGAGGGACTGCAACCAGACGTTAGCTGCGCCGTTGACGCGGGCGAAATCCCCGGTCGCGCAGAGATCGAGCATCAGCCCGCGAAAGCCGGCGAGCAACATCGTGGCTACGAGGCGCGCATCGCGTTTCTTTGCGCCCGACCGTTCGAACGCGATCGCAATGAAGGCGAGCCAGCGTTCGATGGCGCCGGCGAAGAAGTCCGGAAAGCGCTCGCGGTCTTGCAATGCCAAACCGTACACTTCGAAGAAGAGACGAAAGAGCGGGATCATTTCCTTGGTTGAGACCGCACGCCAAATCTCCGCGCACACTTCATACGGCGTCAGATGCTCTTGCGAGCGGATCGTCTCAAAAAGAGCACGTTGGCGGTCACCCGCGCGCTTTAGAATTGCGATGGTGAGTTCTTCCTTCGACGTGAAGTTGTACAAGAGCGCGGCGGCGCTAACGCCGATCCGTTTGGCGAGCGGTCGTAACGATAGCGAACCGATTCCATGCGCGAGCACATCCTCAAGCACGCGATCAATCAGTTGCGCGCGATTCGCCTCGTCGAGAGGTCTGGGCACAGCAGCAGTGTACCATACCCTGAACAGTCGTTCAAGGTACCGGGGTGCGAAACTTACTGCTCAAGATAAGAAGCCGTGAAGACCCCTGACTGAAGCCGCGCACGTCTGCGGGAACAGCAGTCATCGGCCAGTCGTCGACTCGTGAATGGTGACCCGGTTGCCCTCGGGGTCAGAAAATGACGCCTGTTTACAGACCGGTCCTTCAAAGCGGTCCTCGATCGTTACCCCGTCGGCTTGCAGCGACGCAACGAGCCGCTCGACGTCGTCGACTTCAAAATATACGCTCGATGCGGAGCCCGCTGCGCGGCCAGTCCATTGCGCCGTCATGAGGCTGAAGCACCCGTTCCCGAGGTGCGCTTCGTTGTATTTTTCAACTCCGTCCTCAAGGTACGGGCCGGCGAATTGCAAGCCGAGTTCTTTTTCATACCATCGCCGTGTTGCCGCGACGTCGTTCGAAGGGTAGGCCGTGAACGCGATGCCTTTAACCATGATCAGACTTCGGTTCGGAAGTGCTGCTTCAAGCTACTCTCGGCGGGTGTCAGATCGGCGAGCGCGTCGACAAGGGGGGATAAGTCGCTGAGAATTCAGTGAGGGAAAAGGCGAGATGCCAAGAGCGGCCACAATCGTTGACCGACGAACATTCCCGTCAAGCCAATGAGACCTAGGAACGGCGGGGCGGGAGACGGCAAACGAACCAGGCTAAAGACGATGCCGACCGCCAGGCCGGTACCGAACGCAAGCACGATCGCGCCGAGCGGAGCGGCCTCATTTGTCATGAGACAAGCCGTTTACGCGATGGAGGGGCGCTTTGCCGGAGGTGTTTGTTCATGCGCATGCATCTCCTTATTCGCGGTAGTTCGTCCCGAAACTGACCACCCTTTCGGCGATGCCTGTCGGAGCTTCGTGCGAAATCGGCGACATCGACTGGACGCGAAAATCGCCAATCGAAACGCGACGCAACGTATCATCGACCTTCACGAGATCGTGGTGAGCTAATCGGGCGAGGCCGACGCCAGCGCGAGGTAGACCGCGCTGACGTCGGAATCTCCATAGCCGCGTGTCAAGGCGCGCTGCCATTCACTATCGAGCGCCTCGATCATCGGCAGCCTTCCGCCATCCTTCGCTCCGGCTTGCAACGCCAAACGAACGTCTTTGGCCGCCATCGCGAGCGAAAATTCGGCATCGTACGCTCCCGCCGCAATCTTCGCGAGTTTCGAGCGCACGAGCGGAGCATCGAGCGGACCGCCGTCCAGAGACTCGGCGACGCGGTCGAGCGGGACACCCAGCCTTTCGGCGAGCCGGGCGATTTCGGCCGTTCCTTCGACCAGCGCGGCGAGCCAAGAGTTCAGCACCAGTTTCATCCGTGAACCGGCGCCCGCTTCACCAAGCCGAACCGTCTTTCGCCCGAGCGCGGCGAACAGCGGCTCCAGGTCGTCGAGCGCCGGCTTCGGACCCGACGCTAAGATCGCCAGCGTCCCGGCACGAGCCGGCCCGACGCTACCGGACACCGGAGCGTCGACGAACGAGACGTCGGAACGGCGCTCGGCCAAGGCGATCGCCTCGGCGGTCGCATCCAGCCCGATCGTGCTCATTTGCAGCCAAACGGAACCGGTTCGCATTGCCGGCAGGGCCTGATCCATCGTCGAGAGCACGGCTGGGCCGTCGGCGAGCATCGTGATGACGGCGTCGGCATCGCGAACCGCCTCCGTGACCTCGCGAAAAGCGCGAGCACCGCTGCTTCGCAGCCGCGCGGTTCTCTCCCAGGTGCGGTCCCAACTCCGCACGTCGAACCCCTTACCGAGCAGATTGTTCGCCATCGCCGAGCCCATCGCGCCGGCGCCAAGCACACACACCTTCATCATAAGGTAAGCATAGGCGCGTGGAGCGAAGCTGTCCAATAGATTGTTCGTCATACAATAAGACGTACAACGTCTAACGGATCATACGCATGGAACTTCGCCAGCTTCGATATTTCATCGCCGTCGCCGACCACCTGAATTTCAGCCGTGCGGCGGACGAGTTGCACACGGCACAGCCCTCGCTAAGCCAACAGATTCGCCTGCTCGAGCGAGAGCTGAAGTTAACGCTCTTCGAGCGCACGAATCGCTACGTTGCGCTCTCGTCGGCGGGCCGGTTACTGTTGCCGGAGGCACGCGCGATCGTGGAGCGCATCGACGCCTTCATGACGTCGCGCGAAACGTCGACCGGCCCAGCGGGCCCGTTGCGGATCGCATCCATTACGGCGTCGACCATCGGGCTTCTCCCGCGCGTTCTCCCGACCTATCGGGAAAAATTTCCGAGCGTCGAGGTCAGCGTCGAAACGTGGGCGATCGAGGATGACCTGCGGGCGCTCGTCGAGCGCCGCGTCGACGTCGCTTTCGTCCGAGGACCGCTACGCGATCCGCGGCTCGAGACGACGATCGTCGCGAAGGAACAGATTTGCGTCGCGATGCCGCTAACGCATCCGCTCGCCGCCCGAACCAGCATTCCGGTGGCCGCTCTCAGCGGCTTCGACATCGTAAGTATGCGCGACGATTACACGGGCGGCTGGAACAGCGAGATGCACGACGTCTTTGGAAGTCTCGGCGTCGCCGTGCCGGCACGCGTTGAAACGCAAAGCCTCGAGACCATGCTGGGACTCGTCGCGAGCAACATCGGGATTGCGCCTTGCTCCGCCATCGTCCGATCGATGCTCGTAAGCGGGGTGACGGTCCGGCCGCTCGAACCTCGCCGCTGGCTACGCAACCTGTGCCTAGCCTGGCGGCGCGATCGGAGGGACCTGCCCGTCGTCCGCTCGTTTCGCGAGCACGTCGGACGTACGGCCCTAAGCTTTGCGGCCGGCTAAAGCGCGTCAGACCATCTTAGCAACTATCGCACTCTCGTCGACCAAATCCGGGCAGAAATCAAGATCGAGCAGCGAGATGACGCGGGCGACTCTCGCATATGCCCAGGGTGCTAAATCCCGCCCTTCGCGATTCCGCGTCCCACGCGCCAGAGCAGGAAACCGAAGAACAAAGCGATCGCGAACACCGTCAGTAAATCGGTAAATCCCGAAAAGCCGGCAACGGCGTTCCCGCACACCGACACCGCGGCGGACGAGAGCCAGAGATCGAGCCGCTCGAACGGGTTCGATGCGAGACGCTCGTCATGATGCACTTCGGACACGATCTCGTCGGGCGTCCAACTGCCCTCGTCGATCAATTCACGGATGGCGCCGTACTTGTCGAGCAAGACCGTCCGTTCGGGATGGATCAGGCCCACGCGCTCGTCGGGAAAAGCCGTCACGTCGAACTGCGCGGCAAAATCGAGAACTTGATCCGCGGGTCCCGTTACGAGCGACCAGCGCGAGAAATCCGCTCCGAACGCTTTTGCGTAGCTCCGCAACACGGCGGGCCGATCGTACGCCGGATCGAGCGTCACCTCGACGAGGTGGACCGGCTCGCCGCGAAAGAGATTTTGCAACGCCTTGAAGCGCGCCGTGATCAGCGGGCATTCGCGCGCGTCGCGGCAGCGCGTGTAGACGAACGCCATCACGACAGTGCTTCCGCGCAGATCGCGTAACGAAAATGGGCGGCCGCTTTGGTCGACGAGCGTGGGCGTCGGCGCGTATTCACCGACCACCACGTGGTGCACGTTACGAAACACGGCGGTGCTCGCGTTATCGTCGACCGGCCCGCTGCCCGTAAGCGACTGGCTTCCGAGAATGCGAATCTCGGAAACGGTCCAAGGCGTCGAATCCGCATCGGCGTTCGCTTCGATCGCCGAACCCACGCGCAGCGTCCGCAGCGCGGCCGGGGCGATGCGAAACGTGGTGATCGCGGCGGGTCCCCCGAACAAGGCGTCGTGCCGAATCACGACTTCGTTCTTGGCCGGAACCGTAGCGAGCACGAGCCCCCGAAATGTCAGTTCATGGGCAGCCGCGGGTTCGCTCGCGCCGATGCAGAACAGCATGGACGCCGCCAGGAGGACGAGCATGCGAACCGAGACGACCGATACGAAACCGGGCCCGCGCGCGTCTGATGGCGTGCTCGTGCGCCGGCCCTGGACGACGGCCGAACGGCGCGTCGTGCTGCGGGGGCTGTACGGACGGCTGGCCATCGCAATCGAACCGGTCATTTGCGGCTCGGTCTTCGGGGCGATCGCCCTCGGGTTCATCTTTCTCAACCTGCCCGCGAGCGCCCGTCTGCCCCATCGCGAGGCGGCGATCGTGCTCTCGCCCATCTTTGGACTCGTCTCGCTCGCCTTTTGTGCGTACGCGATCATCTTGCTCGTGCCGCCGATTCGCGCTCTCATCCATACATTCTCGCCGATCTACATCGTGGACGGGTACGTCCGGTATCGGAAGCCCGATCGCGACACGGAAGCCGATTCCAACGGTTACCTTGCCGTCCTGACCGAGGACCGGGAGGCGATCGCGGAGTGGCCTTCGATCGGAAAGCATCCCGTCGTCGATGCGACGCTGCCCGCGCTCGTCGAGTTCAGCTACTACGGCGGCATTCACCGCATCGACGGCCGCTCGACGGGCGTGCTCCCGGAATCGATGAACGCCTTCGGCGTCGGCAAAAACGCGCCGCGCTTGTAGCGCGCGTCTTCCTGCTCCAGGCACTCTCGCAAAAACGTAAGCGCGGAAGCGAGTGGGATCACGCGGCCGCGTGCGTAGTGCGCATCGTACGCGACCCCCAGCGATTCGCGAAGCGCCGCTCGCAAGCGCGCGTCGACGTCCCGCTCGAGCGGGAAGCGCGGCAAGTGGAATTGCGCGCGTGAAGCGTCGGCGGCGCCGATCAATCGTGCCGCATCGCGTGAGCGAGTTCCGGCTAAGGAGCGGGCCGCGGTCTCGAGATAGCCGATGCCCAAATCCCGATCGTCGAGCTCGATCGCTAAGTCCAACCCTTCGCGAAGCGCCAAACGTGCTTCGTCGTGCCGCCCGCACGCGCCGAAAACGTGTCCCTGATTCTGCAATGCGTGAGCGAGATAAAAGCGATTCTCCGACTCCCGGCTTTGCGCGACAGCTTCAGCGATGAGGCTCTCCGCAATGTCCAGGCGCGACGCATACGCATGGCAGAGCGCGAGATTGAGGAGCGCCCCGGCCGCGTCCGCTTTCGCCTCAACCCGTTGGAAACCGGCGATCGCCGCAGAGAAAGCCCCAACCGCGGCATCGAGGTCGCCGACGCTGAGCAAAATAACGCCGTGTCCGTAGCCCGCCCAGGCCTCGAGATATGCGTCTCCGCATGCGGCAAACGCGGACTTCGCGCGCAGAACGCGTTCGATCGCTTCGTCGTAGGCGCCGATCAAGCGCGCGGCGTTCGCGGCTAAGGTTTCGGCTTTCGCCGTCCCGAGCACGTCGCCGGCCGCCGACTGGAGATCGACCATTTCGACCAAGCCTGCATACGACGCGGCAAAGTCTCCCGAGTTACGCGTTATCGTTCCGATGACGCGTAGGAGCTCGAGCTTACGCGACGTTTCCACCGGAGACGCACACGCCTCTCGGAGCCAACCGACACCCTCGCGCAAAAAACCCTGATCGATCCAGAATCGTGACATCGCAAGCGCCAGCGCCGAGCCGCGGTCGTAGTCGCGCTCCTGCCGTAAGAGCGTTCCAAGCGCCGCCTGCACGTTCGGATGTTCGCGCTCGATCTCACCGTAGTGGGCGGACGCGCGTTCCCCGCGAAGCTCCCGGCCGAGCGGCAAGAAGCGGTCTGCGATCGCGTTCGCAACCTGACGGGCGTCGTGCTCGCTCTCGCCCGCCTCCCGCGCCTGGCGAACTGCGAACGCCTTGGTGGCCGCGAGCAGAGCGTAGCGGCCATACGTATCCGCCGGCGCCGGGGGCACGACGAGCGAATGGTCGACGAGCTTCGCGAACACCGCCTCAAACGCCGTTTTAGAGACGAGGTCGCAGCTCGCGCGCTCGCCGGTCTCTACGGTGAAGCCCCGCGCGAAAGCCGCGAGCCGCCGCAACACTTTGCGCTCCCGCTCGTCGAGAAGCGCATAGCTGGAACGGTAGGCCCGATCGAGCATTTCTTCAAGCGCGGGTCCCGCGTCGCCGTCCCGATCGTAGGTGCGGGCGAGATCGTGGAGCGTCACGGCCGACAAGCGCGCGGCGGCCAGTTCGATCGCGAGCGGCAGTCCCTCGAGCCGGGCGCAGACGGCGCGGACCACGGCCGCATCGGAATGACGAATCGAACCGGGTCCCCGACGCGCCTCCGCGCGATCGACGAAAAGCCGAACGGCCGAGTCATCGTCGAGCGGCCTCAGTCGCATCAACCGTTCGCCGGCGATTCCGAGGGGCGCGCGGCTCGTCACGATCACGTGCACCTCAGGCGAACGTTCCAGCAAGGCGGCGCAGAAGCGGGCGGATTCCGTAAGCGCCGCCTCGCAGCCGTCCAGCAGCAGCACGACACCCCCGGCCTCGGTCGCCACAGGCGAAAATGGAATGGCCGATGCGTCCAACTCGATAAATCTCGCCCCGAGGGAGGCGGCCAAACGCGGTCCGACTCGCCGGCCAAGCCGCGATTTTCCGATTCCCGGCGGCCCCGTGAGCGTCACGAGCCGATGCTGGGCGGTCAGCGCCGCTGCCGTTTCCAACTCGGCCGCGCGGCCGACAAAGGAGGTCAGCTCGAGACCGGCCGGTTCACCCTCGGGCGATTGCCCACCGCGAAGCGCCTCCGCGACCAAGAGGGTCTCGCCCATCGGCTCGCTTCGCACCTCGCGGGCGAGCAACGAGCGATAACGCTCGAACTCGGCGAGGGCGGAACCGCGGTCGCCGCACGCGTAGCGCAGGCGCATCGAAAGACGCACCAAGTCCTCGCGGAACGGTTCGAGACGGCGTAATTCCTCGACCCAGCGTAGCGCCTCCCGAAGATCGCCCCGGTTGCGCGCGCTCGAAACCGACCGCTCGAGGTTGGTAAGATGCTGCGCCCGGTACCGCTCCCGCGCGTCGACGATCCAATCGGCGTCGTAGGTCGCCATGAGGTCGCCACGATAGAGTTCGAAGGCTTCCGCGAGTCGCGCCTCGTCGCGGCTCGCCGTTTCGAAGCGGAAAACGTCGACCCAGGGAAAGGCGCCAAGATCGAGCGACAGCGACGACCCGTCGCGCAAGAGCGGCGTTTTGTCGACGCCCAATGCGTTGAAGGCGTCGTCGACATATTGTAAGTGGCGTCGCAACGCCGAACGCGCGTCGGCGTCGGTGTGTTCGGGCCAGATGCTCGAAGCCACGGTCTCGCGACTAACTGCAGTCCCGCCTTTAAGCAGTAAGAACGCCAAGAGCGGGATGACGCGCGGCCGCAGGCGCTGAAGCGGCGCGTCGTCGCCGAGCGCAATCGAGGGCGTCCCGAATAAGCGGATGCGAAGCGCGTTCAAAGTCCTACCTTCCGACACGGCCGCCGCCATTATTTGAGACGCTTTTGGGACGGTCCTTACCATACGCTTTCGATGCGGAACCGAGCCCACGCGGAGATTCCCCAAAGAACTACTTTGTCAAGATAGGGTCTTTATGCGCATGCATCCAACCGGCCCGAGAACGGCCGGCAAACGTCTCATCGCGACCGGGATCGCGCTCACCGCTTTCGCGGCAGCTCGGTTCGCCGGCGTCCCAGCCGCGAGCATCGCCGCTCCGCTCGCCCGGCCACACCTACGAACCGCGCCCCGGCCGGCAGCCGCTGCAGCCCCGCCACGAGCCTATCGGGCGCCGAACTCGGCATCCGCCGCAACTGCCGGCTCCGGCTTTCAGGCGACGCTTGGAGGGCTGAGCATTTCGACGCAAACGCACACGCCGATCCAGTATCCGATCGGTCTCGCCATAAATTCAAAAGGCGACATTTACATCGGGAATCACTACAATAGCGCGGGCCAGATTCTCGTTTACACCGAGAGCGGGCAGCAGCTTACGGCGCGAACTATCACCAAGGGGATCACCAATCCGGCCGGGCTCGCGTTCGACGAAGCGGGAGACCTCTACGAAGCCGATGCTAGTACCCAAAAGGTAAATGTCTTTAATCCGGAGGGCGCCCCGCTACCCGAGAAATCCTTTGCCGTAAACAATCCGCAAGGGGCGTACGCGCTCAGTGGGATTCAACTCGATTCGGCCGGCAACGTCTGGGTCGCGCTGCGCGATAACTCGGACATCGGGATCGGCCTAATCGAGATCTACGACTCGGCGAAACAGTTGAAGACGTCTATCACCGCAGGCCTCGTGTATCCCTTAGGCATCGTTTTCAGCAAAAAGGGCGACGCCTACGTCGCCAATGCGGAAGAGCCGCACGACGCGATGACGGTCTACTCGCCGGCCGGAAAGCTCTTGCGCTCGATCTCGACGCCCGGCTGCGCTCCCACCTATGACTCATTCGACAAACAAGGAACGATCTGGGTCACCTGCTCGCTCGAAAATTACTTCGAAAAGATCGCGACCTCGGGCAAGGTCTTGCTTACGGTGACGAACGGCGTGGACGCACCGTACGGTATCGCGGTCGCGAAGAGCGGCGACGTTTGGGTTGCAAACGTCAGCGCTTCGGTGAACGAGTACACGCCCACCGGAAAGCTCGTTCGCACGCTCAAGTGAGGGACGAGCGCCGTTCGATTTTGAGACGCTCTTGGGACGGTCGTTGCGATACGTTTTCGATGCGGAACCGAGCCCCCCGGAGATTCCCACAACAACTGCTCTCACTTGATAAGGGGATTTATGTTCGTGCACGCAACCAGCCCGAAAAGGGGCGCTAAACGTTCGATTGCAAGCGGCATTGCTTTCGCCGCCTTCGCCGCGGCTCTCGACGCCGAAATTCCAACCGCGAGCATCGCCGCCGTGGACGCCGCTCCATATCCAGCGGTCACTCTTCGGTCGAGGGGAATCGTCAGTGCCTCGCCCCTTTTGGCGCAAGGCGCATCGGAGAGAGTGCTTCACAGCTTTCACAATAATGGTACGGACGGCTCGCAACCGGTCGCCGATCTCATCGATGTGAACGGCGTCCTCTACAGTACCACGACGCGAACGGCATCCTCTATGGCACGACGAGTCTCGGTGGGAAATATGACGACGGAACCGTCTTTGAATTGACTGCGCCGCTGTAAGTTCGGGGCTCGGCAAGACGGCGTAGGGAGGGCGCTAGGTTCAGGGTCGCTCGAACGGGTCGGACGTTTGGATCGGGTCGCTGTACGCTGATCGGCGTGCCGGCGGCGCATGCGTTCTGCCCGCCGGCACGCCGCCCGAAAATTCACTGCAGCGGAAGCGTCGTCGATGTGTTGCTCGGCCAGAAGTGGCCTGCCCCGCTGTTCGTAAAAACCAAAGTGACGACCGTCGCGATGAGCACGAGCCCGATTGCGGCGGAGATGAAGATGATGGGCGGAATGCCCGACGAGATCGGGACGCCGCGTTCGTCGTAGCGATCGTGCATGATTAGCCCCCTCCCAGCACGCCCACGGCGGCCAGAATCACGAGAATGCAGCCGAAGGCCATGAGCCCGAGCAGCAACTTCGTCACTTGATTATCGAGCCCGCGCGACGACCAGTCCTTGACGAGCTGAAACGTCGTCGTACCGCCGACGATGATGGCGAAGATAAAGGCGATCGACTTCTCGAGTGTTGCTGCCATGGTGCCTTACATCAAATAGAAGAGGTAGAAGAGCGCGACCCAGATGACGTCGACGAAATGCCAATAGAGCGTGCCCGCGGTCAAGCCGAAGTACTTCGACCCCGTATACACGCCGTTGTTCGCCTGCAAGAACAGCACGATGAGATAGATCACGCCGACAAAGACATGAAACCCGTGCATCCCGGTCAAGGTGAAGAAGGTCGCGCCCATCGTCGAGCCGGACCACGTGATCGCGACGTGCTGATACTCGTAGCCCTGACCGCATAAGAACGCGATGCCGAGCACGATGGTCGCGATCATCCACAGGTTGAACGCGGACCGGTTGAGGTGCTTCCAACTCTCCATCGCGAAGTGCATCGTCGCGCCCGAACCGAAGAGCACGCACGAGTTGATCGCGGCGAACGCGACGTCGAAGCGCGGTAACTGCTTGCCGGTGTTGGTGATCGGCGGCCAGTTCGGCACCGAATTGCGCAGGTAGAGATACGCGAAGATGAACGCCGAGAAGAGCACGACGTCGGACACCAGGAACAGCACGAAGCCCAGGAGCCGCATATCGCGCGTCTCCCGGTACACCTCGTCGACCGCTTCGTAACGGGCGGCGACGGCTTCGTGACTGGAATTGAATGCGCTGACGGCCATCGAAGCGATTCGGACCCGCTACGCGTGGGCCGGTACGGGCGCGTGCCCAGCGGGCGGCCCGTCGTGACCGTCCTCATCTTCGTCGACGATCGGGTCGAGCCCGAGATACGGCAACGGTTCGCCGAAGTCGTACGGATTCTTGAGAACCGCGGGGATCGTCTTGTAGTTGTAATACGGCGGCGGCGAACTGACGGTCCATTCGAGCGTTCGCGCCCCCCACGGATTGGCCGGAGCCTTCTTCCCATGCAACAGACTCTGCGCCATGTTGTAGAGCAAGATTAATGTGGAGGCCGCGAGCACGAACGAGCCGCCCGACGCGACGTCGTTCCAGAACTGAAATTCCGGCCGGTACTCCGCGACGCGACGCGGCATGCCTTCGAGCCCGAGCCAGTGCATCGGCAAAAACGTCACGTTGAACGAGAGAAACGTCACCCAAAAATGGAGGACGCCGAGCTTGTAGTTCATCAGCCGGCCGCTGATCTTCGGCCACCAGTAATAGAGGCCCGCGAAGATGCCGAACATCGAGCCGCCGAAGAGCACGTAGTGAATGTGCGCCACGACGAAATACGTGCCGTGCTCGTGCAGATCGACCGGCACCGCGCTCAAGAAGATGCCGGTGATGCCGCCGAACGTGAACGTGATCAGAAACCCGATCGCAAAGAGCATCGCCGGGTGGAATTCGATCTTGCCGCCCCAGAGCGTCGCCATCCACGAAAAGATCTTGATGCCGGTGGGCACCGCGATGACCATCGTGAGGATCATGAACGGCAACTGCAGCCAGGGGGCCAAGCCCGAGGTGAACATGTGGTGCGCCCACACCATGAATCCGAGCAGCGCGATCGC
>Ga0116227_10009465_pt1 | contig 17673 bp, 15 predicted proteins | sample S1TSphgellanicum_FD_89693 | JGI IMG/M metagenome (GOLD analysis project Ga0116227, IMG submission 89693) | Host-associated microbial communities from peat moss isolated from Minnesota, USA - S1T2_Fb - Sphagnum magellanicum MG | ecosystem: Host-associated > Plants > Peat moss > Unclassified... | reverse complement strand
TTTTGTGATTGTAGCATTTGAAGCATACAACCTTTGTGATTTCTTGTTAGTTAATACAATTGTTCCATTTCATGAACTTTGAATGTTTCATTTCTTGCTTGTTTTCAAGTTGTTTCCAATAAATTTGACTATAGGTCTAATGTAATCCGAGTCTTATCCAATTACTGTGATTTTGACACAAGCTCAATTTAACCCTATCCATCCTCTTGAATTATATGTTCCTTAAGTTGTATCTACTCCCCTATTTCTGTGGCTGCAAATGCATTTCCTAAGAATTGATTTCTTGCATCCTGAAGAACAAATGTTTATTATTTTAGAGTCTGTTTAGTAACCTCCCTCTCAAGGCTATCCTTTCCTCCTTTGAGGTTTCTTGGCTCTTTTGTTACTCTTGTACCTAATGGTCGTACCCCATCTATATCCCTTATGTTTTCTTCCTCATTTAAAGCCTCTGATTCTAGAGACAAAACTAAAGGCTCATACTCAAATAATGGCATAACTTTTTCCATCTGAGAAATCTTGTGTTTGTACAACCTTTCATTCATGTCATACTTTCTATAGACCTCCCCAATATCCTTTTGAACAATGTCCTGAATTACATCCCTCATAAGTCTGCATCTTTTTCCTCCATTGACAATGCCTTGAGCTTTACTTGAAACAAAGTATTATGTGTCCGTAATTCATTATTTTCTCCAAAGACAATATCATAATTGAAGGGTTTTTTCTTATGACTCTCCTCCAAAAATTTGTTTGACTTTTCATGAAAGGCCATCTACTTATGTGTTGGAATAAAGACATACTTAATCTCATCATCCTAATGAGTAAGCACTTTCTTCCCACGCAGATTTGCAACCATTGCTTGCTGACTTATTTTCTTCATGCGCTTCTTATTAGGAATATGAACTCTCTTTGGAATCTGCTCCTAGTTTACTCCTCTTGATGTAACGGTGATTGTTGTTTTGTTCCAAATCATCCTTTTGATTCTTCCTTAGAATCTGAAATAAAAATGGGACCAATTTACTCACTAGGACCGACTAGTCTTCTAGGCTTCCTAAAGCTATATCTTTTCAATGTTTCTTTACAATCTCTTTCGCTTTTTATGATTGCTTCAAAAGCTCTTTCAAACTTGGATATTGAAGATAATTTAAAAATAAATAAATAAATGAAGGATAATGCAAACCTCTTTCTAGAAACCTAAACTACATAGGCAAAATGTTTACAAATTTCTAATGTTCTCTCAATCTCTCTTGTTCTTCTTTCAACTTTTTCAATTGCTGTTTAGATTATCTTTGCAATTTCTCCACAAGACTTTTTTCAACATTCTTTCTGGAAACAAAAAATGATTAAAACCTGCTTATAGAAAATAAAAACAAAGAGTCATTCTAATGTTTGTCACCTTTTGAAATGTTATCACCACATTTCATGAAGTGACGTTTCACTTTTCCTTTTAAGGCCAACGTTTTAATGATTTGTATTTTTTCAGATTATTTGACATCTGTTGTCTCTTGCTTAAATTCATACTAACATCAACATGGGCATGTGTTAACACCTACTGACCAAAGAATTATGTGGATGTGGTATTGAGTAATTATGATGACATTCCTAAATCTAATGACCTAGTATAGTTTACACTATAGATTCCCTTTGGCCTATGCTAAGTCATCAAATCAACAAAATCGTTTTCTGACGTCAATGATTTATATACCCCACAATCTAGTAACTATGAAATTATATAACCATGGTTTGAGTATTTGTTCATAACCTATTGACTTATTAAATTTACTAAGGTTTTTTTTTATATTATTTATGATCAGTCCCAACGGTCCCTGTTTCTTTCTAATTTTATGAATTTTCATCAAATGTTTCTTCCATGTTGCTTTCATTTATGGACTGTAAAGACTTTTGATCTTCTAAACTTTGGATCCGTTTCAATTTCTTATCCACATATGTGTATGGTTTCAACTTATTAACATTGACCAATATTGGGTTTAGTTCAAAATTATTAACATAAATAAAAATAACAATATTATTGGGTAAGCAATATTGTACCCTAAATGGACCAAACCATCTTTTCTTGAATTTTCCTAGATGCATTTTTTTTTTCCTTTGGGAAACCATAAAACATAATCTTTAAATTAGAACTTATTTTCAAAAAAATTCTATTGACTCCACTAGTTGGCTCCCACATTGTTTTGAGCTTCCAATCTGTTTTCATGTAACTTTTCCAATTTTGTAATTATAATTGTTAGCACTCTAGCTGGTTTTGCATCTATGTGGTTCCCACTTATAACCGGCAGAACATATTCTATTGGCATTAGAGGATGCAAACCATAAACTAACTAGTAGGGTGCATAACCTATTGCCAACTTGTAAGTAATCCTATATGAAAAAAATTATAGATAGATGTTCATCTTAGTTTGTTCTTTTTTCATTAACCAACTTGGTCAATATTCTACCAATGACTTTGTTAATAGACTTTACTTGTCCATTTCCCTATGGATAATATGTAGTAGAATTAACATGTTTTAATAGAAACTATTTTGTTAAATGTTTTATTATATCATTGATGAAATGTACTCCCTAAAATATAACTATGGTCAATGGACATCCAAATCTAATCAGAATATACTCATACAAAAATTTGGCTATAACTATTATAATATTGGTTATTAATGCCTTTGCCTCTACCCACTTGGTTGCATAATTTGTAGCTACCAAAATGTATTTGTTTCCTATTAGTCTTCCTGTTGGTTTGATTGGACTTGTAAAATCTAGACCCCTTTTCGTAAAAGGTTCCTCTAGAAATGTTATTACCAACTTGACCAAACTTTTTGTTTTTAAGTCCATTTTTTCGACAATTGTCACAACTTCTACAAAATTCATGAGTATCTTTGAATAGAGTTGGCCACCAATATCCTGCATCCATAATTTTCTTTGCAATAATATGTGCAACAAAATATCCTCTAGCCACTCCTTCATGTAGCTCCTTCAAAACAACCTATGCTTCTGAAAGTGGTCAAACATTTACACATTCTATTGTCTTATCCCACTTTGTACATAATTCCTTCTTTTAGAATGAAAGGTTTTACCTTTCCGGCCAATGTTTCTGAGTTAAGCTTAGAGTTTCAGGCATCTAATCCATCTCTAAATAGGTTTTTACTTCCTACATCCATATAGGTTCTAAAGAAAATAATGATGCATCCACAATCTCATCTAGGAGACCCAATGGTTATGAACTATTTGGCAATTTGGATAAAGTATTAGTAATTACATGTGTTCTTCTAGGTTCGTAGACTACTATGAACTCATACTCCTAGAATAACAACATCCATCTTATTATCTTTCCAGATACCTATGGTTTGTTGACCAAGTACACCAAAGCCATATGGTCTACATAAAAAACAAATTTGTTTATTAAAAATGTTTAAACTTATGCAAAGCATAAACCATTGCTAAGGCCTCTCTTTCTATAGTAGTATAATTTTGTTATACTTTATTGAGTAGTGTAGAAGCATTTACTATAGGTTGGTCATACTTATCAGTTGGGTTTTATGCCAACATTGCACCTACTATGAACAATGATGCATTTGTGTGCACATGAAACTCCAACTACTGATTTGGAAGTATTAAATCAGTGCTTCCATGTATTTTTGCTTGATCTAATCCCAAACGTCTTGACATTTTGTGGTCCAAATAAAGGGTTCTATTTTTTTCATCAACTTGGTGATTGGTGCCATGATAAAAAGCAAAGTTCTTGAAGAAACATCTATAAAACTGAACCATACCATTAAAATCCTAAATCTATTGTGGATTAGTAGGTATTGGCATGTTCATTATTGCCTGAACCTTCTTAGGGTTTAGTATTTTTCCTTCCTTGGAAACTATGAACCCTAAAATTAGTCCTAAAAATACCCTAAAAATACATTTTTATGGGTTAAGGTTGATTCTATATTCTCTACATTTTTGAAAGCAAAATCTAAGTTTCATCAAATGACTCTCCATATCATTATAAACTATGAAGTCATCCAAAATCTTTATGAATTGGTCTGAAATTATGTGAAGGATCTACTAACCGCTCTCTAGAAAGTCGGTGGCTCATTTTTTACACCAAATGGCATCACCATCTAAACAAAAGCTCCCCAATATGTTACAAAGTTGTTTTGTATCTATCCTCAAAGGTTATAGAAATCTGATGGTAACTTGAATATCCATCTAGAAATGAATAAGCTTCATACCCTGCTATAGTGTTCAATACTTCATTAGAAAATGGCAAAGGATAAGGATTTTTTTTGGTTACCTTATTAAGCTTCTTAAAATCCACACAAATTTTCAAATTTCCATTATTCTTAAGCACTACCACTATGGGTGATAACCATGTAGCCTCTTCTACCAATTGAATAAGTCTAGCTACTAAGAGTTTGTCAATGTCTTGTTTGATAGTTGCAACATAATTAGGGTTCAATTTGTACCTTGCTTGATGTGTTGGTGAAATTGAGGTATCTAATTCAATTCTATGTTGAGCCAATTTTGGAGGTATGCCTTTTAGATCTTTGTAAGTCTAAGTAAACACATCCTTAAACTCCTTAAGTAACATTTGAAGCTCCTCAATCTTCTCCTTTGTCAATTGTGAATTAACCTTGATGTATTGTGGATTTGCCTTTGTGCCAAGATTCAATTTAATAAGCTATTGTTCTTCAGTCAAAGTCCAATATGCCATCTAAAGATTTTGCACCTATATTTTTATTGGTGTTTCATTCACTTTAACACATCCTAGTTGTGATGGTAATAGGTTTTTAGATAAGCCTTGTCTTCCAATGAAACCTTTGGTCTAACAAAAAAGTCTTTTGATTTCACAATTGAAGGGCACCACTTTTATAGCTGTTTGATTTGATGTCCATTGCTCAGGATCAGATTCCTCATTGTTTTTGATTTCTAACACTCTAACACTCAACAATGAAACTGTTTCTTTTGAGAAAGTAATTGTGCCAATTGAGAACAATTTAAATTTTGTCTCAAAGATCATATCTTCCTCTTCATTTATTAACTCTTCCATCAAGTCATAACAAACAAGTACTTGGGGCCTTATGGATTCTACTCCTAATTTCTTGTTAATTGATATTGTTTTGATTGTTCCATTACCTTGAACAAGAATGACATTGTTACCCTAGTCATGTGTAACTTTTGCATCTCTAAACCAAGGTCTTCCTAACAACATAAAATAACTAGAATCTACCACACTATTTTTCAAAATAATAAATGTGGTTATATATGGAATACCATGTATGTGAATCTTTAAATTTCTGATGATTCCTAAAGGTCTGGTCGTACTCTGATTTGCCATTCTAAAGTGGTATGGAACTAGTCTTGGTTTGGGTAAACCTAATTTTGTTTTGAGATTTTCCATTATAATATTCACACTTGCTCCTCCATTTTTCAAAACATCTTCAACAATGTTTTTCCTAACTTGCACTTGGATAACTACCATCTAGTTATTTACCTCTATAACTATTGTGTCTAGTTTAAAATGTGTTTCAACCATTATGGCTACACTAGACTCTGACATTTGTTTAATAGCTATATTAGGTTTTTCTAGCTTCAATTTTTGCCACATGTACTTTTAAAGATTTGGTGTTATCTTCAACAATTGACCTAACTTCAAAGTATAGGTAGACTTTAACATCTATTTGCTAATATCTTAAAATATACATAACTTTGTTAATAGGATTAACAAATAAACTTTGTGATACAATTAGTTTTGTGGACACCCTAGATTGAGGCAATCTTGCACAACTTATATTCCATTATGTTTCTCCTTTGGAATCAAATTCTATGGTGGGTCTTTTGTTTGCATCTCTTGTATAGTCTTGACAAAAGATTGTTGTACTTTCTACTCCTCTTCCAAATCGACAACAGACTTATTTTTTATTAGTTCTTTGTCCTTAAACACTTGTTATTCAATAACCTTGCCCCTCGTGATGGCCATATTCACATCCACCATATGGATTGAAGGATTTGAAACTTTGGGTTCTACCACAACTTGTTTCTCTGTTGGCTTCGCTCCTTTGTTCTTAAACATATTCTTCGTATCATTGTACTTTGGACAATCTATGATCTTATGTCTAGTGTCACCACAAATATGACAAGAATACTTCACAGGCCTCTGTACTTTAATTTGTCAAATAGTAACCTCAAAGATTTCAAAAACATGATCTTCCTTTCTTTTGAATCTATAGGTTTCAACATTATGATTTGTCCTTTGACAATTTGTATAGTACATTCCTATTTTCTTTAGGCCTATCTAAGGTTTTTGAGCTAATACTATCTTATTACTTTGTGGTACCAACATATTGCTTATGGTCTTTACTTCAAAAATTCCTTCTTCACAAACCAAAGTTGTTTCTTTATGTTGCTACAAAGTTTCTCTCTTCATACTTACTATTGCTACATGCAAATATGGTTGTCATTTAGATTTGAAAACAATAATTAAGAAATGATTTGTTGTTTTGTGTTGAAGACCATTGGCCAACTTCAATAATCTCTCATAATAGACTTCCACTCTTTCATTTTTCTCATGCTTCATGTTTTTCAACTACACATAAACTTGTTCATCATTCTAAACTTTTCTGTACCTTTTACAAAAAGCCAACAACAATTCTACAAAAATACAATCTGGGTAATCTCCCATATAATTGTTACACCAATTAAACACAATATCTTTGAGGTTAAAACTGAACAAATTAATAAATTTTGCATCATCTATTTCACTATTTGCTCTGATGGCAACTTTAAACACTTTAACATGAACATCTAGGTTGGAATCCTTAACATACTCTAGATAGTTAAATGGTCGATGATAAGGTTTGTTTGGTGGTAATGATGGCCTGCATGGATTCATCATTGGCACTCCAAAATATCTTGGAGGTCTTCGAAGTTCTAATGGTCCTGGTGCATTTGAGCCACCTCCTCTTGGATCTAATGGCTACCTAACAAGAACTTTATTCACTTGTCTAGGTATATCTTCATGCAAACCCACAAATTTTGTTCCCCTTGGAGTTTGTGGTCTGGATTGAACACCATCAACAGTATGGATTGGTGCTGATATAAACGAAACTTTAGTGATTATAATTATAAACTAAACTCAACCTATGAATCTGCATTTTCAATTTGACGCTCTTCCTTCCTTGAATTTTGCAGTAGACTACTGGTGTGCCTCTATGCTTCACCAATTTTCATTTCATGAGGAATAATTGATGTTACTTGAGGCATTCTGTGGCTTGCATGTCTCTCTTCTATCCATGAATGTCTATAATTTGTTTAAAAAACTCTTCTAGGTGTTTCAAACTGTTAATCTACTTGATTTGCACTCAAATTATAGCTAATGGCAACACCATTTTCCACTTGTTCATGTAATACAACTTGATCTAAGTGTCTCCTCAAACTTCTAGTTACAATTCTATTTTCCATTTCTCCACATCCTCATTCAAATATGAACAAAGTTTTGCATTAGAGCAAAATCCTCATAGTTAATTACTTTGCTTAGTTCTACTTCCTAAACAAAAATTATGATAAAGATGTAAAAAACAAAAGTGAAGTTCACTATCTATCTATAGAAACAAAAATTTCAACAACAAGACATAAATTACATTTTGAAATTCACTTTGAATTCAAACCCTAAGATGGTTGCCAAATGGTAAATACAAAATCTTTAATTCTATATTATGGTTTAAAATCTAGACTAAAATGCAATAAATTAATAATAAAAAATTTTGTTCATTCAAATCTACTTAAAACTAGTTTCAGAATTAAAATCCAATAATGAAAATAGGATTAAAACATCAAAACAAAAAAATTTAGCTATGAAATTAAAGCTCCCAAAAATCAAAATATATTGTTCTCATACTCCTTTAAAGCTCCATGTTCTACAATGATACAATGGTCCTCATCTCTTCCTTTTCTCCCAAGAGTTTCTTCAACAAAAATAGTCCTATGTTCTATTCAAATTCAAATGGTGATAAAAACCATGTAATCTACCTAGTAATTCCTAAAACAGTAACTAGGTAAATAGAAATATACTAACTAATAGTTACCACAAGTAATTACTCCCTTAACACACCCATACAACATATGGTCAAGGAACTTTTGTAATCGATAATTCGGTTGAATGTAGATGCGATAAAATCCATTGTGTAGGGAATTGCAATAATCATTACTGAAAATCTTGTCACAAAGATGTTATGTCTACTTCAAATCAAAATCAAGAAGTTGCATGTGATGTGATTTGCAAAAGCATTGAACCTCTACATTTAGATGGTGTCACTCAACGCAATTGTGTGAAGGAAGGCTAGAGAGTTTCCTAGGTAAAAGGGAAGTGTTTCGCTCAACTTTTGACCTTGATTCAAGCTATTTAGCTAAAGGGGAGCTACAAAATGTATGTCAACAAGAAGTTCATGCTTTTAGTGGCCTTTTTTGAACTTAAAAAACCGATAAATTGGGTTCAAGTTGTTTTCAACAATTTGCATTCCAAGTTGCAACATCTATCCACAATAATCAAACTAAATTTTTTTTTAAAAAAAAAAACCTTGGAAAGGAGACGGAATTCGGTGTAGCCCAAGTTATTGATATCATCCTTTGAAATTAATTTATAGTTGACCCAACTTTTTGGGTGTTGGAATTTGAAGACAAAGATGAAGAGGAAGATAACTCTTCAATAGAACTTGATATTGATGTGAAGAGAAAGGGGCTAGAAACGTCTTCTCACACCAAGCCTATCAACCTTAATAGTCCTCCCCAAACACAACTAGAAGTTGGTAAGTTGAGCCAATAACCATTTTTTGATTTTGCATCGAAAAAAGTCATACTACTAGCAATGGGTAGTTTATACATGGGACGTTTACAACAACAACCTCCAGCGCGCTCACCAGGGAAGAGGATGCCTGCTGAGGATCCCCACCTTACAAGCCAAGCTTGAAAAGGCAGGATGTGACCAAGAGTGCAAATCCAGATGTGCCACTTGAAACTTCACCTCTAAGGCCTACCCTCACTTTTTTTGATACCATACCTTCACACCCAGTCTTTGTCCCAGAGGCTGCATGATAGGTTGCAAGGTGAGGATATTCCCATTGACCATATACCACAAATGGACATTCCCTTGAGCTTCAATTCCAATGGGACCCAAACAAGGTTCCCTCCCTGAGATGTAGAGGCATCATTTTTGGTACACCTTTTTAACACCCCCATTTCAATTGGAACAAAACCATTAGAAACGGAATTTCTTCCTCTGTAAGGTTTGGAGGACCACTTGTGCATTTTTGGTACCTATGTGCAGACAATAGGCACTTGAAGCACATTTTTAAGGCAACCAATATCGAAAAGGAGGTTGCATTTGAAGATGCTTTCAATGCAAAGGTTGAGGTCTTACATTTGAAAAACGAGTTACGCTAACCACAAACGCAAGCTTGGCAAGATGCCTTGACAATCTAGGCATTGGAGCTACCAAGTCCAACTTTGCAAGTATGCAAACTCGGTTGGACAAAAGTCTTGTTGAAAACAAGGAGTATTGAACTCAACTCCTTACCCTCCAAGATAGGCTATCTGTTATCCAAGCCAACCTAAACCATTTGCATGTCAAAAGGCAAGAACTGGAGGCTAAATACCAAAAAGTGGAAACAAATTGAAAATCATTGGAGCTGGCTGTTGCTATGGATGCACATGAACTCAAATTTACAATAGAACCAGCTAAGTGTCTTGAGAAGGAAAATGCAGACTTAGACACAAAGTTGTGCTCCTAAGTGAATGATTTGAAGGAGTTTACCAAAACCATTGCATGCCTACAATTAAATATCCAAGAGTTGTCTGGCCATGTTCCCATCACTCAAGAACAATTGGAGGACTTGCAACAGCAAATTCAATTGCTTACCCGAAAGGCCAAGGATGCAAATTACACCTTCCACAAATGGCCAAATTGGAGGGGATTAGAACTGAAAATGCCTTCAACTATCAATAGAAAGTCAAGAAGAACCAAGCTAAAAAGTGGGAATTTTATAAGGCACAAATAACAAAAATTCTGAACAAGGCCTTTTCTAGCTACCTAAAAGATGAGGACTTGTACAAACTTTGGTTCATCGCTTATACCCACGCCTTCCCAAACTTTGTTTTATGTTCGTTTATTGCCCCCTCTCCAGCCAAGACATTGTCAAAAACCAAATATGGGATTGTCGATGTGGGAGGAGTAGAAGAAGGAACCACAACCACGATGGAGGTGGATTCCATTGTTGCAGAAGTGGCAACCAAAAGTACTTAGGTTGCATCTATTGAAGTTGCCACCGAAACTATACATCCCTCAATCATGTCTACCGTTGTAAAAACAAAGGAGGTTACTGAAAACCTTCAAAAGGGGAATTGTTCATATGGTAGAGTAGATAGTTTTTGGTATAACTATAGGATAGGACTATTTGATCATGAATACATGATTCAAATAAAGGGGAGGATAATATTAAGGCTATAAGTTTTTCTAGGTTGGTTTTTAGTTTTGAACCGAAAATCATGTTTTACCAATTTTGGGATAGTATCGATTTTGAGGTAGTACCAATTTTGAAATAGAATTGATTTTGAAATAATACCAATTTTGAGACAAAACCAAAAAATTTCCATAACCAATTTTCAAAAGTTGTTTATCTATAGAATCGAAGAATTAATTGTCACCTATTATTTTAGTTCCAGATTTTAGATATAGGATAAGGTTGGGTAACTTGGAGTTTAGGAGGATTTCTATGGATTTTCATTTTTTTTAAAAACCCACCATTTTTTTACAAGCTTGAAGTCTTCTTTTGGGCAAGCTCGAATGGTCTTTTTTCTAATCCTTGTTTTTTATGCCATTGTGTATGTAATTTTTTGCACTATGAAGCTCTTTGAATGAAGTGAGTTTTGTTTTTGCTCAAGTTTTTGTTTTAAATTGAAATTGTCTTTCCTAATTGTTGTTTTGACTTTAGAAATGTTATAGGAATGTTTATTAATTTTTTTTAAATAAAAAAGAAGTGGTAGGCTATTTTCCTAATTGTTTTCCCCATGTTTTAAAATGTCTATTTATCATTAACTATTAGCAAACTTGAGGTGTCAAATTTGCATTGATTTTCAATCAAATACCCAAAAACACCCAGGAATTCATCGTGGGGGGGGGGGGTAACAGGGATTTATGTTTGGAATCAATTTACTTCATTCATTGAATAGGTGGTTGTTCAACAATTCCCATGACAAGTACATTTAACCAAACATTTTGGTTAAGTGGTTATGTTTGTCGAACAACAATAAGTACTATAACTACTTCCATTGATTTTACATGTGGTTGAAAACTTAATTGGTGTGAAGGTCTTCATTTCAAGTTACATAGTTGTTCCAACATTAATCATGATGGTACAATAGTTTTGGGAATGTATTAGCCAAGTGTTGTAAATTGCCACCTCTAACTTGCAAAAAATATTTTCTGAACATGTGTTCAAGTGTGGCGTGATGTCCATTTGGTAATGCATTCAGCCTTAGTTGTTCAGATGAATGTTGGGGTGTCAAAAGTAATCAATTGAAGGTATTTGTGGTTCCCTCCATTCCTACTACTCTATTGTCACTAGGTGTTGAGGCTCGATGCTAAAAGCATCAAGTGGTTGAATAGAATTGATACAATAATGACATTCCAAGAATTACATTTCAAAAATCAATACAATAAATACACCCCAAGAATCAAAACAATAACTATAGTTTAAGAATCATATATTTTAAAAATTGCTGATTATTTTATGTGTAAAAAAGGCCCTTGAAAGTTTTAAAATGGTCAAGCAAAATTTTCAAAGTTTCATTAGAGGTGCTAAATTTGTTTCAAGGAAATGAAAGCTGGTTAAAAGGAACAATAGTGATATACTAAAAAATTGTTATATTAGTACATAGTATCCATTTTATTGGGAATAAAAAAATGTGAGATTAAAATCTAGTTTAACATCGATGTCCTTTCATTATTAGAAAAGATATTACAACATATTTTTAAATTACAAGGGTGTCAATTCAATACTTTGAACAATGACTATGGGAGTAAATGTTAGATTAGTTGATTAAATATTCTTAAGCCTAGAGAAAATGAAAAAACCATAAGTTCCAAATATCGGGTAGATTTCTTGGGAATTTTAATGGAAAAAAAATGAAAACATATTTCAAATTTTCCCAATCACATGCTGAAGAAAAATATTATCTAAATTCCATTTTCCTTACAATATAAACTAATAAAATATTTTTCTATTTTTTTAATTTTCAATTTGCAATTAAACATCTCCATGTTTTTACCATATTTCAACAATGCATTGAAAGTAGAGCTGGTAGCAATTTACCCAAAAAAGATATATTGTCCATTTTAGGGCAAACGGAGATAAATTTGGTGTGTTGGTTGTTGATTAAAAACACCAAATATCCAACGACGGGTATAAGACTAAAAAAATTATAGGATAATATAGTTTCCTTAAAACCAAAATTCCCCCATAAGGTTTTATGATTGCAAAAATGGATTTACAGTTGATAATGTAATGCATTCTAGAGAGAAAGGTGGGAGGAAAAGAAACAAGGAGGAGAAAGAAGAATGGAAATAATAGGATTAACCACAAGCAAAGATCAATGGCAATGTGTGAAACCTTAAAGATCAATATGGTAGATCAAGAAAGGAAGAAGAAATGGAAAGAGCTAGGGAGGAGGAGGAGATGAGAACTCTATACCTCAAAACAAAACAAAGTTGAAAGAGGATCCCAAACAAGTTGCATAGAAGATGGTAATGACACAGAGGGAGAGGAAGCACTAAGTGATAACATGATGGAGACAATTTGGGAAAGTGAGGTATTCTTTTGATTGAAGCTATTTTAACATTTTATAGTTAGACCTTTTTTGAAGAATAGGGAAGAGTTTAGTTGAAACACAGATTTAGAAAATGATAAAGCGATTATGATATCAAAAGGTTTAGGTCATTATGGGAGGTTGAAAATGTAAAATGGATCATGCATTCCATGAACTTTAATGCTTTCGGTAGTCATTGTGTAGGGAGATAAGGATGAGACGATGGAAAACATGGGTGGCATTGATGACTAGCAAGAGAAAGGAGGAGAGGTATGTCCGCATAATCATATAAAACTTGTTTGTTTCATTTCTTGTAATGTTTTTGCATGTTCTTAGTAGGAAACAAACCCAAACAAGAGTCTGGAAGGAAATGAATATGCATATATTTGAGTGGAGCACATGTAAGAAGGTTGAATGAAAATGTTGAACATCTATGCCTACCTGTCATTTCCATTTGAGGCATCTTGATCCTCATCCAATATTTTATAAATTTCCATTGTAGATGATTGCGAGGAGAGAAAAGCTCGACGGAGGTGTACCAAGCAATGTAATCATCAGTACATAGGTAGGTTAGTTTTTTGTATGTAGAACCTCTCAATTCATAGTCTAATGCATCCTTGAAGTTCTAGAAGAACGATCTTGGTTATTGTTGGCAACAACCATATCTTCAATTTGCAAGAAGAATATGTAGAAACAATATTTGCATTGATAAGTTGCAACACTTTGATATTCAGTGTTGATTATTGCTTGGATATGGTAAAATGATTTGCAAAGACGTTATACAGGAACTATCTAGCAAAATGATCTTAGCTTTAATTTATAAGAAGGATTTATAAAATCTAATGTGGTTATGGTTTTTAATGATCACAACTTCAATCTATAGGAAGGACATGCAGTAAAGAGCTGTAAATTTTTTTGCAAAGAGTAATTTTTGTTATTGTTGGTAACAATCATAGCTCTAATGTGTTAAAGCAAACTAAAAAATGGTTGGAATAGATACAACTGCTTCCATGATTATGAGTGATATGTAGGAATGATCTTGGTTATGGTTGACACCAACCATAGATTTGATTTGGAAAATCAATATCCATGAATGATTTGAGCTATTATTGGCAATGATTATAGATGTGATTTTAAATAACAATATGTGAAATCAATTTGGGCTATCATTGGCAACAACTAGTGATTCCATATTGAAGAATGACATGTTAGAACAAACAATATCAACGATCTATAACAACAATTTGGGCTATGGTCGGCAACAACCATAACTTTTATCTATCAAAAGGATCTCAACATTGGTTTACAAAGACCATAGTTTCCATTAGTAAGAACAATCTCAAAGAATGATCTTGACTATGGTTGGGCATTGACCATAACTTGGATATGTAAAGATGATTTCCAAGACCAATATGTGAGATCGATTTCTAGAACTAATTTGAGCTATGATTGGCAACAATTATAATTTTGATCTATATGATTGATCCATGAAATTGAGCTTTGATATGGTTGGCAACGACCACAACTTCGATCATTAAAAAATGATCTATTTGAATGAACTATAATAATGATTTTTAAAAATGTTATGGGATAGGATCAGTAACAACCATATCTACAAAATATTAAATTAAGTAACAATAAGGATCTCTAATGTGATCAACTATTTACATAATTTCATTCTTGAATCAACATTTGTATGGATTATTTTGGCTATGGTCAATACTGACCATAGCCTCGATCTATATAAATGATCTTAATGGACGATCTATAAGAACAAGGAGTGAAATATTCTGACAATAGTCAGTGCCAATTGTAACTTTAATATGAAAATATGAGCTTTGAACTAATTATAGCTATAATTAGATATTGTAATCAACAAATAGGCAGTCACACTTTGAATGATCACTAGAAGAAATTCTTAAATTTATGAATCCATATATGACTATTTTTGTAGTCATACCAAACATTATATGACTAAAGGCTTTTAATTGTAACAGACAAGTAACAAAAGACAAGTAGTCATTTAATGTTTGACATGGCATTTTTCATCTTATAGTCATTGACAACAAGTCATAAAAAATAAGCCATATATAATGCTGAGGTGTTAGATAATGAATGACTAAAATATGATCAATAGACATTAAACTATTTGAGTATTTTAATTTATACCTAGATTAAAATCATTCTTTTTGAATTATTATTTTAAGAAAATTAATAAGTAGGTAGGTAGGTAGATAATAGGTTTAGGTAGGTTGAAAAAGGCAGGCGGGTAGGTAGTAGCTTAACCTACCTAATTTGACTTACGTAACCTATGTAACCTACCTATGTAACTACCTTAATTTAACATACTTACCCTAACCTTTTAAAAATGCACATAAGTTGCAAGTATTAGGAATTGAACCCTTCACCTTCACAATGATAAACCAATTCATTACCAATGGATTACAACATCAAAAGGTGTAGAATTTTGGTCAAGTTTTTTATTTCACATGTTTATTTCATATCATCGCAAGACTATGAAGTAGGTAACAAATGGTAAGATGATAAGTAGGAAGTGGGTAGGTTATAGGAAATATGAAATAAAAGGTAGATAGGTGATTGGTAGGTAATTGGTAAGTGGTAGGTAGATGGTTTGGTGGGTGAGCAAGTATGTAAGTTGATAGATGGGTGGGTGGGTAGATAAATAGGTAGGTACATAGGTGTGGGGTAGGGGTAAGGTAGTTTATGTTCATATCAAATGACTTGTAATCATTTTTTCATTATTGTAATGACAAATGAACATCCATGTCATTTTGTCATCAGTCATGGATGCCATATGTGATGCGCTCCCAAGTTCCTAGTTAAACCCAAGTGGGGTCTAAGTTATTCACATAGCGGAATTGTGAGGAACATGGGGCACGCTCCTAGCTCTTAGCACTAAAAGGGGTAAAGGGGTGTGTTGAAGTTCTGCGATGGGACTAGGAAAAGTGACAAGCTTTACTTACTTATTCGAACTTGCATCAAACCAACCAATAAGTTGGTTAGATCACTTTCTGAACACCTTTGGTGCTAGGACAAGCCACGGGCAACTCTGGACTCACATGACTCACCACGGCCCGGACTCGAGGGAAGTCACCACCTTCCCCCATATAGTATACTATGTGCCTCTTTGTGGCACCCACATATGAATGGCTTTTTGTCCCGGGACTTCCAAGGAGGAGTCCTGAAACTGTCTGGGTTTGGACTCCCTAGATTTTGCGAGGTCATAACTCTTTATTCAGACCTTTGATTGGGATGAGGTCTGAAGCGAACTTGTAGCTCTCCTCAAGAGCTTTCCAACAATGTATCGCACTTCACCTGTGCACACCGGCGTCAGGTCGATTCCCGACTTCTAGTGGTTGGGAGTCAAACCGGCCCTTCTTCTTGCCATAACTTGTGGTACAGATGTCCAAATGGCCTATGCAAGGCATTTTCGAAATCTACACTTTGATATCTTTCTAATGATATAAAAAACACCCCAATGTAAGGTGTTTTGACCCCTGTGATCAACTTTGAAGTTTTAGGAGTCACAGAGGACTCCCAAGTCCCAATTTTGAAAGTGTGAGTTTCATCCTCACACTCCCTCAAGGTAGGGTTGCGACACTTTCCCCCACTAGAAGAAAAGGTCAATATCCTCATTGACGCTTATAATTTCTTACTTTCTAGAATTGCAATTACTTTCTTTTGGATCCTTGGCCATCAAGTGCCTGCTTTTGCGACAAGACTTTGCCTCAAGTTAACTTAGGCGTCCTCAAGTTTCCAATGCTTTCTTGATAAGTCCAAGGGTATCTCCTAAGAAAAACCCTTAACCTTTGTTTCGTCAAAAGACCTAGACTAGCCTAATTGATAGAGCCCTCATTTGGGATACCATTATTTCCGCCTTCCCCTCACGAGGAACTCAAGCCAAGTCTAATCTTGACCTAAGCTACTTGACATGACTCCTTTCTTAACCTTGCGCCTTGATCACAATAATCAAGCCTTAACTAAAAGGTTTGCTTATCAAGGTACGAGAAATGACATTTGGGTTTTGCCAAGAACCCAAGTCCTAATTTACACAATTAAAGTACGTGAACGGGGTCATGACTTCCCACGTTGGCCGCCACTACTAACCAACCCTTTGGGATGCACTTAAAGCTTGTGCATGTCCCCGCAAGCTCACCTTGCTTGCCTCCTCTTTTGGGGTCAAGGTTTCTCTTAACCCCAAGGTAGGAATCTGATTTTGATTTGGACCTATGTCAGGAAGTTCCATTTGTCCAATGCCAACTTTGACAACCTTATTTGCACTTATACATTATTTTCGTGATACAATCTCTTGGAAGTTTTAAGCCTTTATTTCACTTGCAACTTGATGTGGTACATTTTATGTGACTCCCTGCCCCATTAAAAGAAAGGTGATGTCCTCATCACGTTCCACGTCTCTTCTTTATCGGTCTAGTGTGGAATTCCTCTATGGCTTCTTGGGCATGTTCCATATCGGATTCATTCACCCAAGATGCCTCTATTGGATGGTATCTTTTGCACTTAACTAAGTATTCCTGCTCTCATCCTCTTAGTTGCTTTGACTTGAGCACGGCCTCCACTTCAAATTCTAGTTCATTATGAACCAAATCTAATGGGGGCTTTGAGTTGTGCTCCCGATTAGGCCTTGAGGTATCGCGGGCGACTGGTTTCAAAAGAGACACATGAAATGTGGGGTGAATTCTAAGATTTTTTGGTAGTTCTAACTTGTAAGTGTTGGAAAGTTTCTTTTTCAACACTTTGAATGGGCTCGCATATGGGCCCAAGAACTTATGACTT
>Ga0116227_10009464_pt1 | contig 17673 bp, 9 predicted proteins | sample S1TSphgellanicum_FD_89693 | JGI IMG/M metagenome (GOLD analysis project Ga0116227, IMG submission 89693) | Host-associated microbial communities from peat moss isolated from Minnesota, USA - S1T2_Fb - Sphagnum magellanicum MG | ecosystem: Host-associated > Plants > Peat moss > Unclassified... | reverse complement strand
CACCCTCACGCACACACACATCGACACTCACCTCTCCCCCACACACACACACACACTCTCTCTCTCTCTCTCTCTCTCTCTCTCTCTCTCTCTCTCTCTCTCTCTCTCTCTCTCTCTCTCTCTCGCTCACACACACACACACACACAAAGGCAAAACCTCCACCCACTCAATCAAATCCTGCATAAGGACATGATCTTCTCTTCTCTCCTTCCATGACCAAGTTGAGGCACTCAAGGGTTTGTCACATCGACGCGCACTTGCTGCCCTAATCGCTACCACGAGCCTCTCGAATTTAGAACTCCAAAGCACGGGCGTTCATCATGCGCAGCACCGCAAGCATCACAGACACGTAGAGCTACAACACCAAGACGAGGAGTTGCCGGCAACGGAGGAGAAAACCCTCCCTCGCGAGGTTAGGGTTGCTGCACACATCCCACTTCAAAACAGGCACTCACTCTACTGCAAAGGCGTAACATCCACTGCACCCATGTGCTTACTTGCTGCTGTTTCTCATCGTTTGTGTGGCAACCACAATGGACACAGCCCCCGTAGTCTCTCTCTCTCTCTCTCTCTCTCTCTCTCTCTCTGTGTCTACTGCGGCGCAAAAGTCAAGTTCTCAGCCAAGGCCTAACCCCCCCTCTACTACCCGTTTCTTAGACCATAGAGACCAGAATAGTAACGCTCTTCTGTCTGCCTGTCCGTGGTGGGACGGAGGAGAAGAAAGACTTTTCCAAAAGCTGCCTGCGTGCGGTCGTCAGTGGTAGTGTCAAAACGGCTTTACCGCAACCCACGTAAAGAAGGAAGGAAGGATATCCGCACTTGGCTTCCAAGTTTTCTTTTTCGTCTTCGTTCCACTGTTTGCCTTTTTTTTTTTCCTGCTGCTGATGCTCCAGATGCCAGAAGTGTGGAATCAATCTAACACATCTTCAATCTTCAACGAGAGCAACACAATCAATCCGATCTTCAAGAGCGTGATCTACTACGGTTGATGCACTACTGTTCCATGTAAACCCGCGACAAACAACTTGGGTTTTCTCAAAGATTTCGAAGAACAGGAGTCAATCTACCGACTACCCATTTCTGCGATTCGTCTTCTTGTCTTATTGTCCGAAACAACAAGCGATCGTTCAATTTTCGAGCAGCATTCAATAAATGTTTTGGCTTGCAATCGCTGCAAAACTGAAGGTGATGATGATGATGCTGATGAAGACTACTACTTTGCATGAAGAAGCAGCAGCATTAGTATATCCTCGGAAGTATATTCAGCTGAGATGATGATGATAGAAGAAAGCTAGGACGCAAAACCAACAAGATCTTCTTCTCGCATTCCCGATCACCCATCACATTTGTGTCTCTTTCTTCCGCATCAGCAAACTGTCACGAGTTTTTTAATTTCTTAATGAATTATTTTTAAAATTTCCAAACTGGATGCGCCTGAAATTCGTTAACGAAGGAAGGAAGGAAGGAGGGCAGCAGCAGCAGCAGCAAAGCTTTCTCTACTAGTCTTCATCGTCGCCGTAAGTAAACTAGGTCATCATCGTCGTCGTCAGAAAGTGGGTCATCTCCGACATCTTCTACAAAAACTTTTGTGATTCTTTCACAGCTGCTGCTGCTGCTTACACAAATTGTCTTGCGATCACGACTCGATCCGATGTATAAAGCTTCGATCGTTTGATCTTTGATGCGACCCCAGGAACGCAACAAACACGAGTCTTGCGTCACCAACAGCAGCGCAGCAACGACGACGACGACGACGCCATGGACGAAGGCCAAAAGAGACGACAGTGCAGATCGATCGCAATGTGAACAGGGTTTCGTTTTTTAGGGTTTTTATTTCTTCTTAGGGTTTTAATGAAACTTTTTGTAGCCATAGTAATTTGAGAACCTATATAATTTCAATAATGTGAACAGGGTTCCGATTTTTTTGTTTTAGGGTTCTCAGTTCTCAGGTATACTCGCAATGTGAACAGGGTTCCATTTTTAGGGTTTTGATGAAACTTTTTGTAACCATAATAATTTAAGTACATAATGTGAACAGGTGTGAACAGGGTTTGGGTTTTTTAGGGTTCTCAGTTCTCACTTTGGAGACATAAAATAGGGGATAGGATTCTTTGACTTTTTAAAGAACCCCGGTTATGGACCCTAAGAACCGCCCTCATAATGTCCGGGGCTGTTCCTTGTTTCTAATACCCCGCCCACCACTGTCTTCTTTGGGGCCTCGTCTGCTGGGGTTTTGGTAGTTTAGGGTTTAGGGTTTTAGTGGTGCGGAGGGTTCATGAAGAGATGAGGAGGAGGGAGGCAGGAGGAGAAAGGGGAAAATTGGGAGTGAAGAATATAATGCACTACTGTGCATCTCTTGAAGCTACATGAACGAAATCGGATTATGCTAAGTCTTAGACGCCAAATTTTGTGTGTCTGTGTTTTGTGATGACTTTCTTCTGGTTCTTCTATTGTTGCATTTGGAATATTTGCAGATTGTGCATTGCTCCTGTCACATGCATATTCAGGTCTTGATGAGCATTCCTCATTCCATTTTATTTTTCTTGCTGTGGTTTACTTGCTCTTTCTTTCTATGGTGGGTGTCAGCTGCTCATCAAGGTAGATAGATGGCCAAGCCACACCCTCACTCCCTTCTAGGATTTCTCTGTGTAGCATCATGAAGCTTTTGTAGAGAACAGATTTCAAATGTTTTTGCAGTCACGTACAGGGTTTGTTAACACTCTGTAGAAGAAGAACTCGTGGCTCTCCCATGGAATACACAGTTCTCAAAATGAACAAAGTGAGACAGCACTAAACCCTAGAACCTTCAGGCACTATATCCAGTTGATTCTTTCTTGAAAGGATTCCATATCTACTTGAATTGCTGGAGTTGCAGGAATTTCATGTCATGCTGCAGAAAAGTACCGCTAGCCGTCAATGGGTTCGTCGTCGCCGCCGCCAATCCCTGGACAAGCACAGAGTGCATCCATGCTACGAGGACAGGCTGAGATTGACGGAAGAGAGACGGTGGGACCGGCAATCCCATGATCTGTAAGATCGGAGGAACGACGACGGGGTTAGCTAGCTTTTCATAGCAGTTGCGCTCGCTTGTCGCCGTAACCCTGGTCGGAGTTCTCATCGCATCGCGGGACCGAGCACACCACCGGCAGACGAAGAAGAAGAAGCACTTCGAGCGGCGTGGCGGAAATGTTGGCGATTGCGGGTGGACCGTTGCTTTGCTGCAACAAGCCTTCTTCACTATTCTCCTCGCAGATTTCCAGGAGCAGCACGAGAAGATGCAACAAGCTCATGAGTCCGATTGAGACTCGCTCAGAAAAGCAAAACACGACGAGGAATACTCGTGACTCTCAAACACCCAAAACGGAATATAAGGATTCTGTGTTCGATCTGCTCTTCATCAATGGTTGCCGGCAGGCTTTTGGCCGAGTTGCTGGTTGGCAGGTGAGCCAAAGTGCGGGCAAAGTTTCTGTCCTCTGTTTCTTTCCTTTGGACATCTCTGTTGGTGTTTCCGCCCATTACAGCAACAGCTATATTTTCTTTTCCCATGCAGTCACCAAGAAGCTGGAATGAGGGATATCAAGGCATGGTGGAGGTGTCGCATGCTTTGGCAGCTGGCAAATCTGCAGCAGAACAACAGACTGCAGTCCTCAAGGTGCAATTCTATATCTTTCTTTTCTGATGGTAGAAAACTTGGAGAAGCTGCTTCTCTTTTGAATTTGAGGAGCTTCTCATGTTTGAGCTTTGCATGTGTGAGAGATCCACTCAGAAATTTCAACTGGATTGACAAACTCTCCAAGAAGTGATAGACCTCCTGTATGCCATTCTTGACTAGTACATAATCCATGGGAGAAATACATCTCTGCAAGGCTTTTATGCTTTACAAATAAAAAATTCAGAGTCCTCCTGGAGGGGTATGGGAGAGAGTTTACTCTGCAAATAATTGGCAAACTGCAGCAGATTTCTTTGAAGTTAAATATTTGTGCCTTTTGGAGATGTTGTGAAGTGTGGTGCAGAAGCTCAACATGGAGGTCATTGTGTTTGTGTGTGAAGGGCTTCCCTAGAGTGCCCACATGGTTCCGACAGTTATTTCCTTACTCAGATTGGGGAGCTGCTCTGAACGCTCGCATCACTCCACTTTTCTTCTCATGGCTTGTAGGACCTTGTGAGGTAGGGTGACTTTCCACCCCCTCTTCCATGCTACATTGCTTCTTCACCTGGCTGCTGTTGCACACAGTCCACAAGCATACGTTCAAAAGTGTTTTTTTGAGAACAGTTGCAAATAGTTCAAAGTCCACATATCTGCAACATTCAAGCTTGTTGCTGCATGATGAGGATACAATTGACTGTTTTTTCCATTTAGCTATGGTTTTGGAGTGGAGTGCTGCTAGCCAACATCATGACTTAGTATTCCACTTCTAAAAATGCAACAAAAAAACTCAGAACACAGATTCTTTTACATTTTCTGTCCTAAGTTTTGAGCAGATTATCAGATACCCTTTTAAGTACACCCACTGTTGGGGGAGCTGATCAAGTCCATGGAGAGTAATGGGAAAGCTGATCACTGTGCCATGCCATTTGTGATGAGGCTGATGGTCCAGTACTTTGTGACACTCACTCAGAATGTTATTCATTCTTTCTTGTGTCTTGTTTTCAATTGGCAAGAACTGACACTAACACTAGTTTGGTGTACTTAACTTGTCATTATGGAGTTGTTTTCGCTGTAATTGGATTGATTCCATTTTAGCTATATCTCTTGAGTGCTAGCTAACACCATGACTCAAGTCTTCACGTTGCTTCCAGAAACTCAGGAGGCAGATTTTGTATAATGGTTTGCCCAGATTTTGGGTGGACTATTATTTGCTTACCTACACCCACCATCAGGGGCCAATGAAGTCAAGGTGATAGTCTGAAAGTTTGTGAGCTGATGAAGTCAGTGGGTAGTCATCACACCTTGTCACTGCTTTCATGATGAAGGCTGTTGCCTGAAACTAAACAAATTCTCATCGCTTTATGACTACATCTCAGTGTTATGTCTTACCTTTAAATTGTTGTTGTGAAGATTCATTTGCCATTTCATTTGTACGATATCCAGATTTAGTGCGCAGCAGAAAGATTATTTGATACATCTGAAGGTATAAGTATGCGGAATTGTGCACAAGTATTTCAATTTTAGTTAGTTCTGACTATCATGTTTGCTTGTTCAAAAATTTTGAGTCTGATCAAAGCTAATGCTCTATAATTCATGGATGTGCAAAAGGTGGTTGAGGTGACAATCCAAGACAAGAAACTAAGAAGTGGTGTGCACATACACAAGTGCCGGTATCTTGAAACAAGTGGGTGTACAGGACTTTGTGTGAACCTGTGCAAACTCCCAACACAATATTTCTTCACAGAAGAGCTGGGGTATATCTTACCAGACATGCTTACCTCTCTATTCAGAAGATTTTTTTAGTGGATTGGGTAACTCTTAACAAGCGCCTCTCTCTATTCAAAAGGTTTTGTCAGTGGGTTTCTCTGTATATCTGTTGTCATCAGTTGTAGAATTTGATTTCCCCCCTTGCTGACACTTGGAATTTTTGCTGAAAAACAATTTGTTGGTGCAGGATGCCATTGACAATGGAGCCCAATTTTGAAGACTTGAGTTGTGAAATGATATTTGGTCAGATACCACCACGACCTGAGGATGATCCCGCATTGCAGCAAGGATGTTTTAGTAAATGCCCGACCTCAAGTACTTCTGCTGTATGTCCAAAGCTTAGATGATACTAGAAAAACTTTCCAAAGCAGAGACATGTAGAGCATGTAGCAATTGACTGCAAAAAAATATCAGAATTTTGCACATACACACACCAAATGGCATGCTATATAATAAAGCTTTCTTGTACATGCTTGGAATGTACAAGAACAATGTAACTTACTGCATTTTGTTACTGTCAATATCTATTGTTGCCCAATTGCTTTCTGATCTGCACAACTGCAGTGTGAAACAAGCTTACCAGATGTGCATGTATTGTATTACTTATCATCAAATCTTCACCGGCAAGCTTTCCTGGCCACAAAATTATTCTGTAATGCATCAAGCAGATATCCTGAGTTTCCAAGTGTATCTCCAAATGGAGAACAAGCACTGCAGACAATAAAAGTGCAGCACTTTGCAACAACTGGATGTGGTTCTTATCTCCTTCACACTCCCAAGACTTTAAACATTATTCATGCAGGAGCAATCAAGAACACACTAGATCAGTGTAGCTGTAGATAGATCAGATGCCCACATTGCACCTTTTATTTTCAAAACCAATAATGAACCTTTTTCCAAAGGATACCCTAAAATGTTTGTGCATCAACACATGCCAGTACCAGACTGATATGTAGAAGAGGAACAAGAGTCAGTCCTGAAATCATTGATTGACTTCAGAAAAGTCCTAATTAAGTGTCAGAGTTCAAACACAAATCAGGATATCCTACTGTAGATGCCTCATCTGGTACCATGAGTAAAGAAAGAGACAGGGATATCACAAATTCATTAGACAAACACAGGGGAATCAATCTGGGGCAAAGGAGTGTCTGTGAGCCATCTTCTTAGACAAAAATCCATTATGTACAGGGAGAGACCAGGAGATTCTTTTGTACACATTCAGCGCAGCAGAGACATTATTCACATTGTTAAAGGAATGGTCAATATTCATCACTTCCAAGTTATCTAAATATGAGATGCTTGATGTGTGAGACTCTGCCACCTGTGATTCAATTTACCAAACTCTCTTCTTTCCTTGAGCAACAAGGTTGCCCCCCCTCCACAACCTGAAACTCATGTCTCTATACTAAGGGTGGTCCTCTCATGTACCTGTCACAGTGAAAATGATCGGAATAGCATCAAGGATCAAGGCAATAGAAATATCCAACCAGTGGCAAGCATGCACACTTGATCTCCCATTTTCTCTGCTTAAAGAAATCACCTGGATGTTTTGGCATGAGGAATCCAATCCCATACACAAATACATACTTGTGGTTTTGGTTCATTTGCTTGTCTCAGACAGATGGAATATTGGAGAAAGAAAACCCTTTGTAACCTTTGTAAGCATAATATGCAATCCTGGTATAGTAAAAGCCAGGCATAAACAGAAGAGCTCCAAGAATTGAGAAAGCAATTCCTGACACAGAAGAAAACAATGTAGCAAGTTACGAACTATTTCCAAAGCACCATTACTACTACCGCACTTAGCACTAACCCTAGTCTTAGTCCTTTCCACTAACTTAGCACCTTTGACTAAGGATCTCGCATCCACAAGATTGTGACAGAAACATCAAAAAGACTTGGACTGCTTATTATTATCTCAGCCGATCGTCAAGACTATCCAGTCATGAGAGAAAACCACAGAAAGTTGCAGAGTGAGGGAAGAAAGAAGGGGGAGGGGGAAAAAAAGAAAGAAAAGCTTTACCGTGACCTCTATCTCCCCCGACCTTGTTATAAGTCATGATGATCCCGAAAATCAAACCAAGCGCTCCAAGTGACAACAAAGCAATAGCGAACGCAATCTCTTTCACAGGAGGCTTGTTGTGCACGATGAAAGTGCCTGTAGAATCGTCGCTTATAGAAAACGTATGATCGACGTATGCCATCTTTACTTTCTCGATCCCCGCACTAAAAAAAAATTCTAACTTCCTTTGCAACAATTTCCAGAATTTCTTTTTTGGAACCAAAAACAACAATAACAGAGACAACCTCAAAGCCTCTGTCCTGTATTCCAAGACAACCAATTACTCTAGACGGACGACGATGACGACGACGACGGAAAGACGCACAATGAGAAGAAGCACCAGTTAGGGTTTGCTTGCTCTTTGTTTGCTCTGATTTCTTCTTAGTTTCGTTGCCATTGGATTTGTTTCAAACTCATCTCTGCCCTCCATCTCCATCTCTTGTAATCCTATTGTAGCTTGTGTCATTGGCCCAAGTGTGAATACATTGAGGGCTCAACTGATTTTTTCGTCCAAAACCCAATTTTTTGCAATTTGTTTGAAATTTTCAGCAACAAAATCTGCTCAAAAAATCAATATCTTCCACACCTTAGCTTTGAAAATTATGAAATAAACACCCTATTAAATCTGACTCACAAAAGGCTTTTCCAAACAACACCAAGAACGCCCCCCAAATTCCAATACAGTTTTTCAGTTCCAATTTTCATTTTAAAAATGGTTCAATACTCAATAGCTTCCACACTGTAGCTCCAATCATTCTCAAACCAAGTGGGTGCACCCCAACTCATCCAGAGCTTTCCGAAGATACCAAGAGCATAGCATGAAGCTTCATGTGGTTTGGGAGATCTCAGCATGACAAAACAAAACAAAACTCATGAAAGAAGTGCATTCTATTGTTTGGAAGAATGCTTATATGTTTTTACTTTCATATATTGTTTAGAAGAATGTTGGCATGTCTTCGGGCTTCATAGAAGTTAAAAGAAACAGGACCCATATAGTGGTCATCATAGGAGAAGTTCATTCTATGTGCACTCTCAATGAATGTGTAGGATGTCGTTGTATTCAACCCATATAGAATACAATATGTTAAACCCAAACTCACTCACGCACAAAAGCTGGCTAGCTAGCTAAGAAGATGTGTGTTTCGAACTATTCTCGTAAGCCTTTCCACTTCTTGGAATTAGAGAGATGTTGGAATAGGAAAAGAGCATACAAAATGACATTCCCTTGATAATGAATCCTTGCCAAACTTTAATAGAGGAAAAATATCAATCCAAAAGAGGAAAGGGAGGAAGAAAAAGAGAGGACCATTGTCCGAAAGCAAACAAGATAACATGCCAATGTGCAATCTATGTCTTCAATCCCTTGCTAATGATGTAAAGCAAATTAAGCAAGGGAAGGTGTGGGAAACCTAAAGAGAACAAAGCTTTGAAGAGCCCTCCCAACAACAATAACTCTCTATAAGATGTAACAACCTACACTCTCTATAGAGCCAGTGACACCTTCTACATATAAAATGTGCATAAGATTGATAGAGGAAAGCCTCCAATGCTTTTGGTGCACAACTCAATTACTACAAACACATTCTAAAATCATATATAAAATATTCACAACCTATAACACCAAATAAATCTAGGAGACACAACACTTAGTCATAATGACTATAGAGGTATTTCTATGAAAGATATTAGCTCCCGTGATTTAGAATTTTCTTGTTTAAACCATTGTTGTGTGTGTAAGTGTTGATACCTTTGTATATATGGCATGTACATCCCATGTAAATGTAAATCATTTACACTTACATGTCCAATTTTTTTACACCTACACCTATTCGGTTGCAGTGTTTTTTTTTAAAAACTCTTACACAAGGCCAGTATAAATATTTGTCAAATACACTTACATGGCCCCTTGTAAATGTTTTGGGGCAGGTAAGTCTAAATACGAAAATTATTTGTAAAGTCACCTTGTCTTTGGGCCTCCTTTCACCCCCAAAAGACCTTCTTTCAAAGGGGTATCCATAAAGTAAGAAAATTTTATTAAATTTGGGAATGAAATGCTGAAAATCAGCATTTAATGCATAAGGTTCGAGACTAATTATAGTAGCTTTACAAGCAGGAGCAGTGAAAATATTCGCAGTAACAGTGGAGGCGCTAAAAAAAAAAAGGAAAGACAGGATGAAACTCAGTTCACCTCAAAAACTGAAGTCCCCCCACCATTGAATGCTAATGTTTTTTTTTTTTTTGGGTAGGTTTTTATTTTTTTGAAATTTCTTCCTAAATGTGAGATGGGTAACCCACAACCAAACTATTATCTATTTTTAACCTTGTGTGCTTCAAGCTTTGAGATTAACATCTAGTCATCAATGATATTTAGTTTAAATTAGTTCCTATGTTAGAATAATTATTAGGAGAAGGATCAAAGATTAAGCTTATGTTTGTTTGGGGTGGTGAAAGATGTGAACAAACTTACGTTTTCCATCTAATGAATCAAAACATGGTAGTAATGTTCAAGAACGTGGATAAGGTGTTTGGGGAGATAAACACTAAGTTCAAACAATTGTTTCACCATATTATGTTCATAGATGATTGCCCATAAAAATGCATGGGTAATGTGCCTTATTTTTATATTCTACCTTAATTACCTATTAAATAATTAGGTGGATGACCATATTTATTTGTTGGGAATATTGTGGCCTTAGGTGCTTAAACTTTCTAAGGCTCCTAACACCTTAACATATGTTGGTTCACACCCACATGAATGAATTATTAGAGAATACTTGCATAGGAAGTTTGTAAAGACTTGTGCATGTTCACCAATGACCTAGGTGATTAACAACGCCCCTCAAACAAAGGCCCATCTTGATTGCATGTGATTGTGTTTTTCTAACTTCAATATATTGATATTATAATTTATATCTACATTTGCATAAGTTCCTTTTTTTAAAACATTCATTTGAAAATTTGTAAATCAAAGGCATTGTCAATGGCATCAAGAACACAAGAGATTCAATGTTGGTGCGGGGCGATGGTTTTGGGTACACACAACAATGCATGCAATCATTTTTTTTTTGGTCCCAAGAAAAAAAGGTTGTTGCTTTAGTAGCACCAAACACCACTTGAAGGCAAGCCATCTTCCATTCACTATATTTGAACATACTAATATAGGTTGTTTATATTCATGAAATTAGTAAAATCGTGATATTGCATCATTATACCTATTACACAACTTTCAATTTGAACTTTTGATTGTTGCAAATTTTAATTTATTTGTATTCACATATATGTTTTCAAAAGCTATCAAAAAAAATTCTTAACCTAATTGGTGGACCACATTCCAATCAACATGTTGTGAATTTAACGGATAAGCATGATTTAGACTACATGTTTGGATAAATCTAATGTTATTTTCACCATTTACATATGTTTTATAGTACAAGCCAAACAAGGCCATCATCCTCATGAACCAAGTAGGAGGAAATCCATGTGCATATGGAAATTTTGCAAAATTTGGAGGTGGGGTTGCTCTTCATCATATCAAGCCAATGCCAACAAACACCTTATTTGTTGTAGTGAGTTCAAGATTGATAGTTAATGTATATTTGCCCTTTCCAAATCTTGGCCATGATATTCCATTGCGCACAATAGGGGACGTAATTAGATACATTATATTGTGGCCTTATAAGCTAACATCCTTAAACTATATTTAAGGTTATGGTGTAAATGTGATCTTTATAAACTTCATATCTTAAACCTTCAAACTACAAATGAAGACTTTGTGTTGGGTTACAATTTCTTACAAGTTCAACATGTGTACATTTAACTATGTTATATGTGCTATAACTTCATGTGTTGTTTGTTTATCTATTGTTGTCGTCTATGTATGTGTTGGCATAACATGTTAAATGTTGTGTTTAAACTAATGAACTTGTTTATTTATACTACATTATGTTTTGTGTCATTTAGAGGTATGCAAATTAATTGTATGTGTTGTACATGCGTGTCTATTAATGTTAGTGTTGTGGGTTGTGTGTATATCACACATACAAGACCTACACCCACACACATAATTGCATATTGCATTCACACCCCAAATGTTTAACCCTAATTTAGTAATTGCTTCATCATACAAATTGCTAACAAACCAAACATGCCACAAAAAAAATCTAGTTGTACAAATAGTTGCAATATGTGGATCCATGTTAGTAAGGTAGTCAAGTAGTTTAATAAATAAAACATGAAACGTGTCAATCTATGTTAATTAGTATTACCTTACAATTTAGTCAAAACAAACATTATAGATGTTTGTCCATATCATAAAATCCTACCAATGGTATAGTTAAAAAAAACAAAACACTTATCAATCCATGTTCATTATCATTACCTTCAATTTGATCAAAATAAATGTGATAATTCTCTCTCCATGTTAGGTAACATCATAAACAATCTATCACAACAAACATGAAACTTGGCATGCCATGTCAACTAATCAAATCATAGTTTTCAATCAAATCAAACATGTCATGTAGTCTTTATGTCACTTAACATTATCCTAGTTTTAAAATCAAATAGACATGTTGTGCTAAACATTATTAATCATTCAATTTTGTTTGATATGACTTTGTTCCTACTTTCTACCTATCATAAATGACTAGTCCAATTTGACTATAGTGTCATTTTATTTGAGTGTTCAATATGAGTAAAACTTTGTCATAAAAGATAACTTAAAAGATAAGTTTTGTAGTGGCACAAATCTCACCATTGCTAGCCATTCTTTCCATTGTTCTCTATAACAACTAAAGATAACATCCATAATGTTAAATGGCTCATGGATTGGGACATTGACAACTTGAATCCAACACGCTTCACGCATAAACAATTACTTGAATTTCCATGATGATCACTTCTGGTTTAATTCAAGTTGTTTCTTGAACATGATAACCAATCAATTTGTTATGGTCCCTTTCTAGCATGGCTTATTGATGTTATTTCATTCAACTATGCCATCTTGTTGCTAATCAATGTTGTAACTTTGCAAAATCAATATAATCTTTGTGCATCATATAGGCTTGTCTACATTTAAGCACGATCAAATATCATATTACACATATTGGAAACACAACTCCAAAACTCGAAGGATCAACTTCCTAATTCAAGAATTTTAGTTATTAATTCCTGTGATTGACAAAGATCTAACAACAAAGTACATAAAGTTTGTGAATCCTACATAATCTACACAACTTTCTTTTAACTTTAGATCATTGCATCTTAATGGTGTTGAGGCTGAAAATTAAATTGTATGAGAATAATTAGGCACTTAATGGATTTTTTATGCAGTCTTTTAAATGTACCAAAGGTTCTTTATGATGTTTTTTGAACTCCCATTAAGTTACCTTAAACTCCAAAACTATTTTTAAAATTATATTCACAATGATTTACAAGTTTGAAATTTTATTTCAAAAACAAAAAAGATTGCATAAACTTTTGCAAACACATTTGTCTTCTCATGATGATCCACATTTAGATAAGCCTAGGAAAAAACACAACAAAATATGAATTTGCAACAAAACGTCGTGCTATGTATCACACCTATGTGGTTCATAACTTAATTCAATTTTATCTTGATGCTTAATTTTCCAACCATTCGTTTTTGGCTAAAATTGAACTTGGAACTAGACTTGCACTCTTCCATAATAATCCCAATTATAAGGCAACAATAAACTAGTGGTTGAATTTTAGTTCTATGACATTATTAAATAATTTCACAACATTCTAAACCCATGATTTTGGTTATTGAAATATCTTTTTTCCAATGTGAATTTTGGTTCATACTTAAAGAACCAAAACCAAAAACACCAATTATAACCAACAAAGTAATCGGCCAACTTTGATAAATACCACCTCATTAATGTTACATCTTTTACTCTAAACCTTTTGTATAAATTACAATATTTTCATCCTTACAATGTTCCCCAAGTGTTATACTTGTATTATCAATATAATCCACTTACTAAGTTCTTGTTAATTGAACCAAAATATAATATAACTAATACTTAAATTTTCTTATACATATATTATATATGTTTGATAAATTTTTTATTACATATTATCAATGCATATGTACCCTACATTGATTAATTAGATTTGGATTTTGTAAACATGCATTCCTATTATAAAACTAATTGAATCATGACTTGTAGATCCAACCACCAATATATGATGAAACCCTATATTTTTACTCGTGTAGTTTTCAATTTTTTAAAAAGGTATCCCTCAACCCTTGGCTGAAAGTTAAGATTACTCCAATTGCCTTCATAAATAACCTTCAAATACTACACATTTTTAAAAATTTTAACTATTGTGTAAGTTCCATTTACACTATCAAACATTTATGGGGATTATACATTAATTAATCTATGTATTTATTCATGCATTCAAACAATTACTTTCCATTCCTTTTGTTCATTTTCATTAAGTTTTATGGTTTGGAACGTCTCTTCATCATGGCTATAAGAATGTGAACAAAATTAACATCCACCAAATACTCAATGACATTCACATAATGTTTCAAATTATATTTCCTTATTATATAGGCCACAATTGTTTCACAAAATTTTATATGTTTTGCATATTGTTAAACAATTTTAAACAATTAATTCAATTAGGACTTTTCTAGAGGCTTCATCTTGGGCCATTAAAGAGGTAAAAATTATGTTTTGACATAGTGCAAATGTTGTCATTCCCACCAAAATCAACTCAAATTACAAAACAAAGTACAAATGAACTAAAATCAAATAAAATTATTTTTAAAAAAAATTGTTCAATGTTAGTATTTAAAAAATGGACACCAACATTTATGTTCAATAATACCATATATAAATAATTATAATTTTTTTTCATCTTTTGCTTGAGTTCGTGTCATGATTTTAAATCAATGCTCCAAAGTTTGAAGAAAACAACAACATCAATTATTGAATAAATTCTAGACCACCACCAAACTCATTACCCTGATAGTTAGTGCACATGCAAATTGAAAAAGTAGCTCACCACATAATGGTTTATCCATTTATGACAAGTTGAGAAAAAATTATAAAAGATTATCTTGCTTCTTCAAATGTGAATCTTGCATCAACACAATGCACATATTAATTTGGTAGGCTATATTGTTTGATTTCAATGTGAAAAGGTAAGCTAGTTTAAGAGGCCACGGTGAAATGTATTGAATTCGACCCCTTTGCAAATCTCCTTTTAAATTGATATCAATTGGTCATTTATTTTATTATAAAAGAATCTAGTTTTGCAAAGTTCTAAATACATTCTTTTATGAAAAATCAACTTAGGGTGTTCTCTCGTTGTAGGAATATACCATAAAATTGAATCCTTACTATCCTTCAACACATGTTAAACCTTTTCTATTCAAAGCTTCTTTTTTTCCCCCTTCAAGCCTAAAATGCAATAATCAAATTAATCTTTCAATTTGAAAGAGATTTCAAAAATATTCCTTCCTATGTGTGTGTGTGTGTGTGTGTGTGTGTGTGTATGCTACAAGTTTTAAAGGCAAGTGTGAATAGGATCACCTTATTGTCCCTACTTGGCATCCTTGTAGTATCTTAGGCTTGAGAGATTACATCATGATGCTCAACTTTTGAATTGCTTCCAAGTTATGGCTTGCCTTGTGCTTTTGACCTATTGCCCATGGTCCTTGCCCTTTTTTTATTCCATGCTCCACTTGCATCCTAATACCTACAACCTTTTTCATGAATAAAGCAACCTTTGATTTGAGGATGGGTAAGGAATATTTGACTTCTTTCTTTTGATGGAAAGTTTTTGGCTTGAAAGATTCTAAGCCAAGGAGCCAATGGCCATGGTGCACAATGCTTTACAATAGGTATCCTAGAGTATAAACTCTTTTATAAACATTTTCATTTGCTACATGGAATCTTCTTAAGTCAACAATAGAGTTGTCAAAAGGTGTATCATTTGCCTACTTGAATGTCCATTGAAGATTTTAATTGTTTTTTAAAACAAGGATCGTTTCTTCTTTAAATCCTTAGTAGATGCAACTTGTGAAAAACTAGAGGAGGAGAAGGGATTTGTTTGCTTTATGAACGACAACATGGTCCCCTTGTGAATTGCATGAAAGTGCATGATACAATTTATTTTCCAACCTTGATGTTACCATGTACATGGATACATATATTAAAACCTAGTAGTTGACCTCCTAAACAAAACATCACAGGAAGTTGTAAAACCACTAATGGAGCCTAAATAGGTTGCAAGTATGACAACTTGAGCCTTTCACATTCACAATCAAGGACCAAGTCCTTAACCATTAATTACACTACCTTTTCATTAAATAATATTTTCTATCAACATATTGCTTTGAACATTTTTTTTCCAAACCTAAGTAGCAATGTTTTTTTGGGGATCTTTTTATAACCAATGGCAGTCATCTATTGGAAGATGTAGAAAATGTGGTGTTAAGAAGATTTAGTCAAATTTGGTTATAAAATAAAAATATTTCATTATATTCTTCTTTTTTTTGCTACACATTAAAAACCACATATAGGAATCAAATGATTTTTAATTTTCTTTTTCCTTGTTTATGGCAATTGGAAACCTCTAATGAATAAGCTAAAATAACCCATGTATTTTTGAATTGCCTAATAGTAGCCTAAAGTAACCTACAATATTTATAAATAATTTTGCCCGATGTAGCTTATAATAGCTATGTTACTTTGGATATTCTACTTTATATAGTTCAAGTAGGTACCTATTTTAATCATTATAATTATTTAAACCTAAGTAGGTAAGGTAGGTAGGTTAGACTACCAATGTAACAACATTTTTTTACTAGTGAATTTTTTTCAGAAATCAAAATTTAACCCAAAATGTGTTACAAGGTGCATGCACAAATGGGTGGACCAATTTGGACCTATCATGTAAGCCAATTATGCCTTGTGGTTGACATTGCAATGCCCGCATTGCTTTATAGATCTTGAAATTTATTAAAATGAACTTGGTTTTTAAATCTTAACTTGAATATCTACATGATGCACAAAATTATTTTACAAATTAAAAAAATTGTAAAAGCCATGGTCTTTTGAATTCAAAACTCATGAACTACACCTTTGACTGCCATTTCTACGTGGATTATGATATGGTCCATTGATCAATGGGGTGTGTGTTAGGGATTTAAAATAGTAAGATATCATAATAAGGAAGCTAAGGGTCAAAAAAAGGAATTAATTGAATGTTAAGATTATACTTATGGACTTTTGAATGGGTTAAATAAGAGTATTTTTTTATAAGTCCATATCATATTAGAGGAAGAGGTGTTTTATGGTATTTTGCTTACATATTTATAAAAAAAGAAACTTTAGATGAAAGATTAATGAAATGAAAAAATATATGGGAGAAATTAATGTAAACTAATTGTAATTTTCAAAATCTAATCATGATTTTGAGTAAATAAAGACTTTGGATTTGTGCCAAATTGGTCCACACATTGTGCACCTACCCTATAATGTTAATTCTCATAAATAATGAGGGTGTGGGAGTCTTGTGATGGGATTCAAACAAACTCACAAAGTTGCACTAGTATAAAAATGGAGTGTAGTTCACTAACATTATAGGACCTTAAAAATGAAATAAGTTCACACACCTTAGTCATTTCACCTTGCTTAAAATTATGTCACAATCAGGTCATTATGTAATCATCATATTTCATTATTATTTGATATAATATATTATGAATTGAAGTAATTCAGAAGATGGCTTGTGCATGAATGTGAAGCTTAAGTTTGAAACTTAAAGTTTAATGTGATTTTAATCCATCTACATGGATGAATATGTCCATAGATGAATAATTTCATATGGATGAATGTCATGTTTGCATGGATGAATTTCATTTATGATTTGAATTAAATAAACAAATTATTGGATGAAATTCACCCATGATTAGAATATAAATAAATTCAAAACTATTTATATCCATCATCATTTGTTGTCCAAATATTAATATATCAGAATTAAATCTTGTTTAATAATGATAAATAATGAAATTGATATAACAAAAGAAAATATGATGATGGGAATGATTTTAGAAATTTTGTTGAAAAAATCATTTTCATGAATAATGTTAATCAATTCAAGAAATATTGTTATGGAATGAATGTCACCCCTCCCTTCCCCCCAAAT
>Ga0116227_10009463_pt1 | contig 17674 bp, 15 predicted proteins | sample S1TSphgellanicum_FD_89693 | JGI IMG/M metagenome (GOLD analysis project Ga0116227, IMG submission 89693) | Host-associated microbial communities from peat moss isolated from Minnesota, USA - S1T2_Fb - Sphagnum magellanicum MG | ecosystem: Host-associated > Plants > Peat moss > Unclassified... | reverse complement strand
TGTTGCCGCCGGATGCGCAAAGCCCGTTGATCCTCCCCGCCTTCGGGCCCAATGGGCCGCAGTGGCCGGACGACATGCCGCGGCCTGTGATGCGGGATTTCACGCCGCGTTTCCACGATGTCGTCAAACGCGAGTTGGACGTCGAATTCGCTTTGCACGGCGAAGGTCCTGCCACCGAATGGGCGGCTCAAGCGGCGAAGGGGCAGAGTGTGGGGGTGGGCGGTCCGCGCGGTTCGTTGATAATCCCGATGGATTACGATTGGCATGTGCTGATAGGCGATGAGACCGCGTTGCCGGCCATATCGCGGCGACTCGAGGAGTTGCCGCGCGGCACGCCTGTGTTCGCGGTGCTCTTGGTTGCGGACTCCGCCGATCGACGTGTGTTTCACACCAAAGCGGATCTGACGGAACGATGGGTTGCGGATTCGGACGAATTGATAAAGGCCGTTGAACTGCTGAAGCTTCCGGTTGGTGAAGGCTTTGCCTGGGCAGCCGGCGAGGCGAAAACCATCGGGGCGGTACGCCAGGTTCTATCCACTACACTCGGCATGCAAAAGGATCATTTGCGCACTGCAGCCTACTGGAAGCGCGGGTCCGTCGCGCACCATGAAAATCTCGAGGGATGATGGTGAGGGACTCTGAAAGGGTCTCGGCGGCAAAAAGCGCTGCGGGAATTGCTATTGCCTTCGATCGGTTAAAAGTCCTCGCAAGCGCGAGGCGGCTCGCCGCAACAGCGATTGGTCGGATCCAAACACGAATGATTTGGCACCCAGTGCCCTGAATTTGTCGAGATCAAGGTCCTGCTCGACCGTCAGAATGACGGGCAACGCGTGGGAATCGGCCGCGTTGATCGACTTTTCCACCCCAGCCATTACTTCGGGTGATTGCCAGTTCTCCGTTCCCAACGAAACGGCCAAATCGGCGCGGCCGACAAACAACGCCGCGATGCCGGGCACCGCGGCGATTTGCTCTACGTCGGCCACTGCCGCCCCGCTCTCGATTTGGCATACGATCAGGCTGCTGTCGCCCATTGCGATGGTGTCGCGAACCGAGCACGTGCCATAGCCCCCGAAGCGGGGCGATCCGGAAAAGCTGCGACGTCCGCCGCTATAGCGCGCCGCCGCCACCACATTCAGTGCATCGGCCGCTGAATCGACATGCGGCACAACGATACCTGCCGCGCCCATATCCAACACCGACAGGATCGTCGAGTCCTGATGATTGGGAATCCGCACCAGCATGGGCAGTTGCACCGCTCGCGCGGCGAGTAACATCCGATCCATGCAATTCCGGTCGAAGGGCGCATGCTCGGCGTCGAGAATCACATAATCAAGATCGCATAAGCCCAGCACCTCGACGACTTGCGGGCTATCCGTCTTGATGAAAGTTGCGACCGATGTACGATCGAAAGATAGAAAAGATTTCCCGGCTTGATCGGCACTCATCGGAGCGTCCTCGTGGTGAGCTTCGACGCGATTACGACTGGTGGCCGCGGACGCCGCCAAGTCAAGCCAATCAGTCCGACGGCCAAAGACGCTACCGCGAGCGCCACCAATGAGCCGCGTTGACCAAATAAGGTTTCGAATGGAATGAGTACGAGCGGATTGACCGCAGTGCCCAAGAATAGGAATGAGAAAAGCAGCCCCGCCGCGCGCCCATGCTGTGAGGCCGCGACAACCTCGATGCCATGATCAAATACGAATGTGTTGCCGAATCCCATGCCCAAACCGGCAATGGCCGACGCCACGAGCAACGACAGTTTCGTGTGCACGGTACCCATGGCGAGCACACCGGCGCTTTCGAGGCAAAGACCCAGCAAGAATACGCCGTGCACACCGAGGCGCGTCTTGGCTGTCGCATAGATTACGGCTCCTAGCGCTGCAAGCACGAAGCATGCTGCCGATGCAGAGGGAATCCAGGAGCCGCCGCCGACTCCGGCGGAGACTAAAAGGAATGGCAATTGCGCAAAGGGCACCATGCCCAGGATGCCGAAGAGCAAGGCAAATACGCAGACTCTCCAGAAGTCGCGTCCCAAGCCTTCCTTGGCACCCTCCTGGAGCGCGGTACCTTGCGCAACGGGTGCCACCCGACTGACGCTCATCACCGCCATCAGGCAGAGCAGCGCGGCGCAGAAACCCAGCAGCAGAAAAGCGCTTCGCCAGCCATAGAACCGCGCGAGCGCGCCCACGGCAAATACCGTCATGATATTGGCCGCCTGCGAACTTGCCTGTTGAATCCCGATCACCCTGGAACGGTGGGCGCCCGAGAATCTTCTTGCGGTCAACGCCACAGCGGCCGAGCTGAACAGAACTGCGGCCACACCCAGAAGAAAACGACAGCTCCCGATCATCAGGGCCGTCGGCCATAGCACTCCGCCGAATGCTGAGAGGGCATAGAGGAGCAGCGCCGCGATGATCGAGCGGCGAATCCCGAGCCGTCCCAGAAAAGCACCGCTCAGCATGCCCCCGGCGATGATGCCGAAACTCGCGAGGGATACCATGAACTCCGCGGTTTCCCGCCCGCCGACGACGTCTGCGAGTTGCGGCAGGATCGGCGTCATCGCCGCCAGTACCAGTCCCACAGCGACGTTGGGAGAGCATATGACCAAGAACTCGAGGAGGTTCCGCTGACTCATCGTGGCGGCCACTACCGGGGCTTGTCGAAATGCCAGGCCGCTTGCACACCATAGGTACGCGGCGGCAGCAGATCCGTGACGTACTCTGCCGATCCCGAACCAATCGCGCCGCCGACACTCCCGACCGCACTGTTCTCGAGATTCTTGGCCCACAACCCGACATTCCAGGTGCCCGCGGCCGAGTAATAGGTGACGCTCACATCGGATTGGGAAAATGCAGGTTGACGCGAACCGGGACTGTGCTGAAACGTACCCCAGAATCCGCTCTCGAAATGCGTATTGCCGGCGAACACGGCTGACGCACCGCCCGCGAGGTTGACCGTATGTGAATAGCCCAGCGTTACGGTCACATCGGGTGCCTCCGGAAGCTGAAACCCGCCGTAATTGAATGCCGGGTCGCCGACCACGAAATTGATGGCGCGTGCATGCAGATAACCAACATCCGCCTGTATTTGGTCCATGGCGGTCACATGCCATTTGATGTCGAGCTGGTCGCCATAAATCTCGACCAGATTGGCGTTATAGAAGGTGTTGCCGAAGGACGCCGGATTTGCCGAAAACGCGGCGATCAGCAAATCCTTGTAGTTGTAGTAATAGACTTCATCGTTGACCTCCACACGATTGTCAAAAAAACGATTCTTGGAGCCCACGGTGTATGACAACAACTCCGTTGGCCTGATGGTCGGCGCCGGCCCCGCATTCTGCGGACCCAGCAACCCGCTATTATTGAAGTATTGGTAGGAGCCATTCGCGTAACCGGTTTGCACCGTGGCGTACACCAAGGATTGCGGCGCAATATCCGCATCGACACCCACTTTCCAATCCACGTGCGGATTGGTCACTCGGGATGTGAAATAGATTCCCTCGTTGTTTTCCGCGCTGCAATTGCAGCCATGCCCGTCTTTTTCATTCGACGAATAACGGATACCGGCGGTCGCACGCAGCCACGGTACTATTGCGTAGGTCGCCTGGCCAAACGCCGCATAGGTATTTTCGTTGTTCCATATGAGCGGATTTCCCGGCGTTCCATTGAAATTGAAGAATTGGTACGCGTCCTGCTTGTTCCAATAAAAACCGCCGAGCCAGGTCAAGGGTGAGCCGCTGTCGCTCACTGCCTTGAGCTCGGTGGAAGATTGACGGGTCGTAATCGTTTGCTCATTCGAGAACGGACCGAAGTAATTCAGTATATGCAGGCTGTCAGTGACATAAGACGGCGTCAGCGACACGCTGAAGCCATTGAAACGCCAGTCCAGATCGGCGCCGCCGATCGATGCATGCACGGACTGGTTGGGAACGCCGATATAGAAGGGGTCACACGAGGGGTTTGCACCCAACGGAAATCCTGCGCCAGACGGCGTGCACACTGAATCGTTCCATGGATTCTTCGGGTTGGCGAACTGATGGTCGCCCGTCAGAGTGACGATGCCGGGAGTGTCACCGCCCGTGTTGTTGTAGCTATACCAGACGTAACCGCTGAAACTGTCGAGCTGATACAGCGCCGACAGTCGCGCTGCGACTTCATCTTCGTTGTCGAAGTCTTCACTGACGTAGGCGGAGTGTCGCGCATAGTCGACCGCGGCACGGACCGCGAATTGCTCGGATAGCGGCACATTGATGACGCTCGTATTGTGGATGTATGCGTAGTTGCCAAAATCGACCAGGCTGTTGATTTCGAAGCGATCCGTGTTCGGCCGGTTGTTGGCGACCACCACCGCCCCACCCGCTCCGCCATTCCCGTACAAAGTGCTTTGCGGGCCAGGAAGGACTTCGATGTCATGCACGTCGTAGAAATTATTACCGGTAATCTCGTGTGGAATATTGACTCCGTCGATGGACATGGACACCAACTGGTCGATCGAAACCCGATCCTGCTCGGCACCTATGCCCCGTATGTAGAGATGGGTCTCGGTGGAGAGAATTCCGAATTTGACCGAGGGGAACAACAGTTCGGCATTTCTGATGTCCGAAAGATTCAGATTGATGAGATCCTGTCCGGACACTTCGGTGATGGCCGCGGGTGTTTTCTGTAGATTTTGTGAACGCTTCTCCGCCGTCACCACGATCTCTGCCAGGCCCTCGTCGCTCGATGCGGCTGGCGGAGCGGCGACGGCGCCCGTCGACGAGGATGGCGTGGCATTTTGAACCGTCTGCGGGAACGCCTCGCCCGTCGTCAAAGCCACAGCAAGAACTGCGTAGGCAATAGGTTTTATTCGACTGACCATCTGCCACTCCCCCGAATCGTAAATCTGTAGGTATATTCGACTGCGCTTTTCGCCAATACGATGCTTGCGCGTCAAAATAGTGCGATGAAGGAAAGGCTCGATCAACCGCAGATTCTGTAGATTCCAGCAGTCGGAATTCCGGATGGCGCATCACATCGGTTGCGGGTTGCGGATCCGCCAAGATAAATGCGGATTACCGATGCGCGATGCCCGCGCAACTCGTGTATCAGAGGGCAGCGCCGATCTGCGCGGTTACGCGGAGCGGGATTGAAACTCCGCGGCGATCGTGCGGGCAGTCTCGATCAAGATGGGGCAATGTTTTTCAATTGTTGCAGCGGTCATGCTCTTCGGGAAGGTCGTCATCGAGAGCACGGCGATCGATTCACCTTGAACCAACACCGGAACGGCCAAGGTCGAACTCGCAGGAGTACCGCCGTGATGTCGGACGGCATAGCCGGCCGATCTAATCTGAATCAAGTCCTTTTCGATCGTTGCCAATAAACTCTCGCGTGCATCTCGCGGGGCGCCGATCACATGATCCAATAGTCTTGCTCTCTGTTCCGCCGAGCAAAATGCGAGATAAGACCGCCCCATCGCGCTGTCGAGCAACTGGCGCTTCTGCCCGAGCGTCGTTGCGTATATTGCGAGGGGGCTATAAGCCAGCGACGTAAACCGGACCACGATGCAGTCCTCGTCGAGTGTTCCCAGGGCGACCGGCCATTTGATTTGTTTCGTCACGCCAATGAGCAGCTTTCGCGCCAAATCCGATAGTAGAGTACTTTCGCAATAGCCGGTGTTCAGTTCGCGCACTTTACTGGTGAGGCGATAGACTCCAACCTTATCCTCTGCGATGACGTAACCCTCATGCCGAAGGGTCGCGAGCAATCGCCACAGCGTGGCTTTTGCGAGTCCCGTTTCAGCGTTGAGAGCCTGCAGACTCCAGTACTGCCGTGAATTCATGAGCCGTAGGAGCGCAAACGCCCTGGTCACGGATCGCACCATATCCGGCTGACATTCCGAATCGCGCTCGATAGGTTCTAGCGAAGCCACCGTACCTCCCCACCCAACTGGATTCTAGCGTTTTCGGCCTGGTGCTCCGTGGGCTATTTCGGACATTCCAACAGGCGGAATGCTCAATAGTAGGTCAAATGATGGTCAATACGAAATGATCGTCGTCGGCAGGCCCAACCCTGGCGACTAAATTATCTAAGGTCCCTGCCACTCGAGGATATGCAGGCCGCCATTCATATCTGTCACGTATAACCGCCCGTCTGCCTGCACGAAAACATCAACGCTGTGCAAAATCTGCGACGAAGTGCCCGGGCGACCGTCCATCCTGAATTGCGGCGGCGGTGGCACGAAATAGGCGATTTCCTCCGGTCGAAAGGCGTTCGAAATGTCGAAGATTCGAACCCCGGCGTTCTGATACGTCGCAACAACGATGTTCGAACTCTGGAATTCACCCGGGCGATTTTCCCACAAATTATGCGGGCCGAAGTGGCCACCCTTGGCGACATAGTCTTGGTCCGCCGGAATGGGCATTGTCGCAATCGAAATCGGATTACTCGGCACCCGAATATCAAAGATCCAAGTATGTTTCATCGGCTCTATGTCGATATCCTGTACGGCCTCATCGGCCACCACCAATAGATTTCGATCATGGAGAGGTAGTGCGCTATGAGTCCCGCCCGCAAAGGGCGGACACCAATTCCGATGTGACACCAATTTTGGCCTGGTCTTATCTCTTACGTCCAAGATGGTCAGCCCGCCATCGCGCCACGAGCAGTAAGCGACATCGTCAGCAACGACGGCATGGTGCAACGCCACGCGCCCCGGCCAGTTCGCGACCTCTCCCCCCGCAGTCCACATGCCAGGCATCCACCAGCGACCGACCTCAACCGGCGCGGTGGGATCAGCGAGATCAATGATGATGAAAATATGGTCGGTATATCCATCGAGAATTGCAGAAGCGTAGGCATAGCGGTCACCTACCCACCACAGACGATGAAGGCCCAAGCCTTCTACCTGCATGAACCCGATCGCGCGGGGCGCAGCCGGATCGGCGATGTCGTAGACTCTCAGCCCTGCCGAATAGTCCTCACCGCGCTTGCCGAATTGGACTTGGGCAATTCCCTCGATCGATGACCCGTAATAGAGCTTTTCCGTGTTGAAAACCGAGTAGAAATTGAATTCCTCGATTCGAAGCAGGAGGTTCCCATGGGTCTGTTGGTGTATCGCCCAGCTGCCGGGGTGGCAGGGAAGGAACGCCGTGGTCTTCGGATTTGTCGGATCCCGCACATCGATGACCGAGGTGCCCGCACTGAATATGTGCCCGACAAACGCGTGCTGCTTGTTGACCATGACTTGGCAGCCGTCGGCTCGTCCGCCCTGGTCGGAATGTCCCAAGAATCTGATGCGGCGCGCGCTTTCCGGTGTGATGTCCCCTCTGGCCATCACAGGTTCACTCTCCGGGATGAATGATTTGCCGCCGCCTCGGGATTTACGATGTGGGGACAGGTTTCGCCGCTCATCATGGCCCAAAGATTTCGCGCACCGTTCCATCCCGTATGTTCCAAACCGCTTCGAGTCCAGGCGGCCGCATGCGGCGAAAACATGGCATTGTGGCACTTGAACAGCGGATCCTCAGGGTCCGGGGGCTCGACATCGAAGACATCGACGGCCGCGCCCGCGATCTGTTCGTTCATCAATGCGTCGCGCAGCGCCGCCGCATCGACCAGCCACGCCCGTCCGACATTGATCAAGATGGCGGTGGGCTTCATCGCCGACAATGCCGCCGCATTGATGATGTGCTTGTTGTCGCCGCTCGGTGCGGCGTGCAGGCTCACCACATCCGACTCAGCCAGCAACTTGGGCAGATCCGTCATGGTTACTCCGGGAGGAGGATCGGTCACATACGGATCGTATGCTTGAATGATGACATCCCATCCTGCGAGTCGTTTCACGACTTCACGAGCGATGCGACCGAGTCCAATCAACCCGACCTTACTACCCACCAGAACGTCGGAAAAATACCCGGGACGCCACCCACCCGCTTGCATATATTGCGCCGTCCAATGCAGATGATTCTTTCTGAGTCCTAGAATGAAGCCCAGCGTGTGCTCGGCGACCGCTTGAATGCTCAAGGGGTCGGCTGTATTGCTGACCAACACCCCTCGCTCGCTTGCGGCAGCGATATCGATCGTTTCGACGCCGATGCCGAATTTGGAAATGAACCGCAATTGAGGCAGCGCTTGGATCACCCGTCGCGTGAAGCGCGCGCCGCTCGCACCCATGACGGCATCATGCGAACTCGCCTCCGCGATGATCGCATCTTCGGAATATCGACCCACGGTCTGCCATAAAGCGGGGCCCCTCGTGATCATGACGCCCTTGCTCTCCAGCCAGTCCAGAGACGCATCGGTAGGATCGATACGATCGTATACGAACAGCCGGAATGAGATGTCGCGCTCTGCCATACGCCGAAACCCAATTGAACTTCGAGGGATAGTAGCGCGTCATGCTGAGGATTGAAGTACCGATGTGCGTCATTCTCAGCGGAATTCCGGCAGTTGGAATCCGTAAAAATACATGCTCCGAATGCACGCTCGGTATTGTGTCGGTCTCCTTCCTGGTTCATAAGCTCTCTCAATATTCCTGGAGCTGCTCGATGCCATCCAATTATCCGATGCCGCCAGTCCTAGCCCGCTGGTACGACAGCGACCCCACGTTGCAGGAACCGGGAACGGCAACGTGGATCACACGAGGAGCCAATTTTGTGGTTGCCTTGTCGAAGGTTGGCGCTGGGTCTGAGCTGGTTCGTGAGAATAATCCGGACGAATACGTCGTTCTCAACGACGATATCGCGACACGGATATCCACACCGCACCAGACACTTGAAGTGGCTGCGGGTTCGCTCACCATCGTGCCGCCGGGGGCCAGCAGCCTTCTGGCGCGGGGCCAAGGGACCGTTGTTCGCATCTTCTCGACCAATGCGACAGATGTCGTGGAGGCGGCCTCGAATGCCTCGGACTATTCGGACGGTGCGCCACTCGTGAGACCGTTGGTTGCCTGGCCTGAGCCTCCGGGCGGCTATCGCCTGCGGAGCTATGTACTTGCCGATCACATCGTTCAAGGGTCTCCGATGCGCATCTTCCGGACTCGCAATCTCATGATCAATGTGATTACGCCTTGGGCGACGCCGCGCGATATTCATCGACTCAGTCCCCACTCACACGCCGATTTCGAGCAGGGATCCCTGGCACTCTCCAGCACATGGGCCCATCACCTGCGTTTCCCGTGGACACCCGATATGGCGCAATGGCGCGAGGATCAACATGTCGAGATGAACTCCCCGTCACTGGCAATAATCCCTCCGGCGGTAATTCATACCAGCCACAACCTCGCGTCCAATGGACGGTTGGTCGACATCTTCGCGCCGCCGCGGCTGGATTTCTCGAAAACGCCCGGGCTCGTCATCAACGCTGCCGACTATCCCATGCCCGCCGAGGCGTGATGCCACGAAAAATCATCATCACGTGCGCCGTTACCGGGTCCATACACACGCCGTCGATGTCGCCTCACCTGCCGGTCACGGCCGAAGAAATCGCCAACGCTGCAGTGGCGGCAGCTGAAGCCGGCGCCGCCATCGTGCACTTGCACGCTCGTAACCCGCTCGATGGTCGGCCGGACCAGAGTCCGGAGGCTTTCGAGCCTTTCCTCCGCGATATCAAGAGGCGATCCAACGTGGTTGTGAACTTGACGACGGGTGGCTCCCCGTTCATGGCGGTGACGGAGCGGGTTGCGCCCGCCGCAGTGTGGCAGCCGGAAATTGCGAGCCTCAATATGGGCTCGATGAATTTTGGCCTGTTCCCCTTGCTGAAGCGCTTCAAGACATTTCAGCATGAATGGGAGCCGCAGATGTTGGAGAACTCCCGCGACTTGGTGTTCCGCAACTCGTTCAAAGAAATCGAATACGCCCTGCGCACACTGAATGAGACCGGCGCGCGATATGAGTTCGAGTGTTACGACACGAGCCATCTGTACAACTTGAGCCATTTCCTGGCAGCGGGCTTGGTCAAACCGCCGTTATTTATTCAAACTGTATTCGGGCTGCTTGGCGGTATCGGCGCGCATCCCGATGACGTTATGCATATGAAACGAACCGCTGACCGACTGTTCGGAGGAGATTATCTTTGGTCCGTGCTGGGTGCGGGCCGCGCGCAAATGCCCATCGCTGCAATGGCGGCAGCCATGGGTGGCCATGTTCGGGTCGGGCTGGAGGACTCGTTGTGGATAGGCGCCGGCAAATTGGCGGAATCCAACGCCGATCAGGTAACGCAAGTGCGAAAAATCATCGAGGGCCTGGGACTGCAAATTGCAACTTCCGATGAAGCTCGGCAGATTCTGCAGCTCAAGGGCGAAAAGCAAGTAGCCTTTTAGCATTCATACCCTTCTGATGAGTTCGGTCATCGCGATCCCGCGTGGCGGCTGCTAGGCGACCACAGAAACGCCTTTCCAGAAGGCCACGCGGCCCTTGATATCTTTTGCCGCATCCTTCGGTTCGGCGTAGTACCACACGGCATTCATGTTGGTTTCGCCGTTGACTTTCAGGCTGTAGTAGTTGGCCGTGCCTTTCCAGGGGCACACACTCGTGTGCGTACTGGGTTCGAGAAGCGCCGCGTTGACCGACGCCAGCGGAAAATAATGGTTACCCTCGACGACGACCGTGTCTTGCGATTCCGCGATCACCGTGCCATGCCATACTGCCTTCATGTCGATCCCTCCAATTCCGGTGTGTTCATTAATACTGCATTGCAGCTCGATCGTCACTATCCGCCTCCCGTAACATCGTTTGCTGCGATCCAAGCCCCGCGATGGGGCTCCATTCGCCGAGTTGCAACTTTTCCATTGCTACCGTGTTATCCAGCACAGGACACGGGAGATCGGAATGAATGCGAATTATGTGCGCACGAATAGCACGGAGCTGGACGGTTGGCCGGTTCTGCTGGCCTTCTCGCTATACTTGATGGCGTTCTACATCTTTGCGAAGACGATGAACTCGGTTTTTCTGGTGGCGTGAGGAGCCTCGACATGCGGAAATTTTTGTTGATGGCGACGATGGCGCTGACCGCACTTCCGGTCAATGAAAATCGACACTGCGACTCAGTGGGTGAAATAGCGCCGATTCAATAGCCCACCGACCTTGGCGTAACGTTCGTCCAACTGCGCCTTTGTCGTCTCCAGGAACTTCTTCAGGCCAGGGGCAGTTTCGAGCCCGACCATCACTCCTGTGAGGTGACGTTGCTCGTTCAATGAGTCGTAGAACATGAGCAGCGCTTCCCGCTCGAAATCGATGCCGGTCTTGCCGACGACGGGGGCAAGATCCTTGGCCAGATCCTCACCAATGGCCTTGCGCTCCTCGCCCTCGATCTTGGACATTGCTGCGACGTCGATGCGCATGGCGGGATACTGCTTGGATAGTCTTCGCATGGTGTCAGCCAACTGCTGGTAATAGTCCATCAGCTCAGCGGTGAGATGCCCCATTTCCTCAGGCTTGTCCTTGAACATGAGGATCCACTTTAGTTTGGGAATCCCGTCGGCCTCCTGATAGAGCATGCTGTAGCCGATCGACAACTGCGCGCGTGGCGCGTCACTTTGCCCTCGGGGCGCGTCGCTGTCCTGCGGCGGCTCTTTGTTCTCGCTCAAATGGCTGCAAGCCGCGAAGGTGAGCGCAAATGCCGCCACCAAGCAGCTCAGGATCGAACGCCGAGCGGCATACGACGTTTGCATATAGGAATCGCAGGATATCGCCACGTCAAAAACTCCGTTGCATTTCACGCAACGAGAATCGTCCCCTGACCGGAGCGTGATGACCATCGGATTTGTCCTACAGGCGTCTCAACGGTAGGGGTGGATCCCCTAAGCCTCGCGCAACCGCGCATAGAACTGGTATGTTTTCATTTGCTATGCTTTGGCCAGGATGGCGTCCTATATGGGCTAGGACGTAAAGCATTACTTTTCTAAAAAACGGGGATGGGTAACCTCAATGCAAGCATCTCGAGTGATCCGGCCCCAATCGTGAAGACATTGGCTGCTGCGTCCAAGTGGAGGCGCGCCAAGAGGCTCGGTAACCCACTAGGCACTCTGCGGAAGATTGCCCTTCTGGCTTTCGTATTGGCCGTGTTTGGAATGCAGCTACCCAGCGCATATTGCGCTGCCGCGTACCCGGAGGAAGCCGTCAAGGCGATATTTTTATACCGCTTCGCAGGCTATGTGACTTGGCCAACGTCCATGGCGAATGCGCCGCAATTCACGATTGCCGTTCTCGGCGCGGAGAATGTGGCCGGGCAGCTAAAGGAGTTTCTGCCACAGCACCCGATTCAAGGCAAGCCCGCGCGCGTCGCAACGATCGAAGGCTTGAGCCAACTGGGCGACGCTCAAATCCTCTACATTGGTCCCGATTTTGCCGGCAAGTTGAGCGTCGTCATCGAGGCACTGAAAGATCGACCGATACTGGTCGTCACGGATCATCCCGGGGCGCTCGATCAGGGGAGCACGGTCAATTTCCTGCTCGAAGAACAGCATGTGCGCTTCGAGATTTCAACCGCTGCCGCCAAGCGGTCGGGGCTTCTGATCGGCTCGGGTCTCCTTGCGGTCGCGGAGCGCGTAAAGACCGGCGATGTACGCGGCGGTGCGCTGTGCAGGCCGTTCGGCGAGAACAATCTGCCGTGCCCCCTGCGGCTTGCCGCGCAAAATGATCCCCTACGGTACCGCGGGGGAGGCTGATGCACTCGCTTTCCGACACACGGCGCTGGTTCGGGCTTCCACGCACCGCTGGACAGCAAAGCGTGCGCAGCAAGCTCATGGCCGTCATTGTGCGGACCACGGCGATTGCCTTGTTTCTGGCCGCGGTGGCGATGTCGCTGGTCGACATGACCGCCTATCGCAATGCGCGGGCATCGCAGATGTCAACGGAGGCAAGCATCCTCGCGCTTGCGACCGCCCCCGCCCTGGCGTTCGATGATCACACCGGCGCGCAACGCAGTCTCGCCGCCTTGCGTGCACATGCCGCCGTGATGGCGGCCGCGCTCTATACCCCCGACGGATCGCTCTACGCCTCATATGCGAAGGCGGGCCAAGTAGCGCCGCCGGCGATGCTCTCGAGCGCTGCCGACTCGGTGACGCAGTCGAGGGACGAAGTGCGTCTCACTCAGCGCATCACCCAGAACGGCGAGTGGCTCGGGACTATCTATCTGCGAGCCCGTTTCAACATGCTGCCTCGCATCCTGACTTATTTCGCGATCACCCTCCTGGTCACGGTGCTGGGTGGCATGGCATCCATGGTCCTCTCCACACCGCTGCAGGTCGCCATCTCTACACCGCTCGATTCGATGACGCGTGTCGCCAGCCGTGTGGTCGATGAGCGCGACTATTCGCAGCGCGCCGTCAAGCGGGCCGATGATGAGATCGGTCTGGTCGTCGATGCCTTCAACCGTATGCTCGAGGAGGTGCATTTGCGCACCCGCGCACTCGAGGCGTCCGATGCAGCGCTCAGAGAAGCGGACCGCAGGAAAGATGAATATCTGGCGACGCTCGCTCACGAGTTACGCAATCCTCTTGCGCCGATTCGGAACGCCGCTGAACTCTTGCGCATACATGCGGCCGATGATCGGCGGCGACAGTGGGCGCGCGATATCATTACGCGACAGGTCAAGCGCATGGGACTGCTGCTCGATGATCTGCTCGATGTGTCGCGAATCAGCCGGCAACGATTGCAGCTGAAAATGGAAAAGGTCAGCCTCGCCGCGGTGGTATCGACGGCTGTTGAGACGGCACGGCCCCTGATCGATGCAAAACAGCACTCGCTGCAAGTGTCATTACCGTCCGAGCCGATAGAACTCGACGCGGACCCGCTGCGTCTTTCTCAGGCCATTTCCAATCTCCTCAACAATGCCGCCAAATATACCGATCCATGCGGTCTCATTCGGTTGAGTGCCGAGGTGACGGCAGACGTGCTGCGCATTGCAGTCTCCGACAACGGCATTGGTGTTGACCCGGAAGTGGTGCCGACGCTATTCCAGATGTTCGCGCAAATACATTCACCCATCGATCGGACCGAGGGCGGCTTGGGGATTGGGCTTGCGCTGGTGAGGGGGCTGGTCGAGTTGCACGGAGGCACAGTTGAGGCGGTAAGTGCCGGATCAGGCCAAGGGAGCACCTTCACCATCCGGCTGCCGGGTGCCCGAATTGGCGCCTGTCAGTCTCGCCACGATGAAAATGACTCGAGGACTCGAACGGCCCACGGTCCGACGCGCAGGATCCTGGTGGCAGATGACAATGTCGATGCGGCAGAGAGTTTGGCGCTCATCATAAAAACATGGAACCATGAAATACGCGTGGCGCAAACAGGCTCTGCTGCACTGGAGATTGCGCTGCGTGATCGGCCCGATGTCTGCATTTTGGACATCGGTATGCCGGGCATGAGCGGCTATGAGGTAGCCCGGGGCATCCGCAGTCAACCCTGGGGACACGAGACAGTATTATTTGCTTTGACGGGCTGGGGCCAATCCGAAGATGTAGAACGCGCCAAGGCAGCCGGCTTCAATGAGCATATGACCAAGCCGGTGGATCTCGCTCGGTTGGCAGAGTTGTTGGCGAATCACGGCGCACGAGTAAACGACCCGGCTTTGCTGCAAGACTCATGAGGGGAACCCGTGGCAGCTGATACGCAATATCTAGCGATGGAAAGCGGCTGGCGCACTTTTTTGCGCGCCTGCGGTGGCGTGCCCATGGCGCTCCTCCTCGTCATGCAGCTTTCAAGCTACAGTGCGTCCGCACTCAACCTGGCGTCAGCGTCAACTTCCGATTCAGCCGCCGCTCCAGCCGATGTTCCGGCGGCGGCCGAGCTCTCCCAGATGAGCCTCGAGCAGTTGATGAATGTACAGGTCACTTCGGTTTCACGGCGGCCGCAGAAGCTCATTCAGGCGGCGGCTGCCATCCAGGTGATCACGAGTGATGATATCCGACGTTTCGGGGCGACTAGCCTGCCGGAGGCTTTGAGACTCGCCGACAACCTCGAGGTCGCGCAGATCAACGCCCACGACTGGGCCATCAGCGCACGCGGCTTCAATGCCGATCTGGCGAACAAGCTATTGGTGCTGATCGATGGGCGAGCCGTTTATACCCCGCTTTACGGAGGTGTTCTTTGGAATGTGCAGGATTATCCGCTCTCGGATATTGAACGCATCGAGGTCATCAGCGGGCCAGGCGGCACACTATGGGGTGCAAACGCGGTCAACGGCGTGATCAACATCATCACGAAATCGGCACGAGATACGCAGGGCCTGCATGCGGAAGCTGCCGGCGGCAATAGGCTCGACGATCAAGAAGAGCTGAGGTACGGCGCCGAGCCGATCGCAGGACTCTATGTGCGTGGGTACGGTGAATATACAGGGCGAAGTCACGAGGTCACGACCAGCGGCGCCAGTGCGCTCGACGCGTGGCAGGTCGGGCGAAGCGGCTTCCGCCTGGATGACGATGCCACTCTACGCGATCGACTCACCCTTCAGGGAGACATCTACCACGGCGTCGAGGATGCCGGCGGTGTCGGCGAGGAGGACCTGGCGGGCGGCAACATCCTTGGCCGATGGACGCATCTGGCGGCCAACGGCTCATCCATGAGCCTCCAGCTCTACTACGACCATACCTATCTGAGCCAGCCGTACCCGGCCAGCCCGGCTGCGCCGCCGTATTACACAGGCTTTCCAGCCACGGCTCTCGCCGACACTTTGAACACGGATGATGCTCAATTCCAGTATCAGTTCAAAGCAGGTTTGCGCCAACAATTTATCTGGGGTCTCGAATATCGAGCAACTCAAGAGCTCGACCAGGGGCTATTCGTGCAGTTCCTGCCGCAGCAGCTGGACCAGAATCTTTACAGCGGCTTCCTGCAGGATCAGATCACGCTGTTTCCCGCCATGTCGCTCATCCTCGGATCCAAAGTCGAGCACAATGACTATACTGGTTTCGAGTTCGAGCCGAACGTACGCTGGCAGTGGAATCCGCAGCCGCAACAGCTATTGTGGGCCGCCGTGTCGCGCGCCGTGCGCACCCCTTCCCGTTACGACCACGATTTGCTGGTACCCACCGGCCTCACGAATGCACCGCCGCCATTCGAATTTCCTACCGCATTCTTGAGGGGCAGTGAAAATTTCATTTCAGAGACGGTAATCGCCTATGAGCTCGGCTACCGCGCCGCTTTCGGCTCGCAATGGTCGGGATCGTTGTCGACGTTCTTCAACGATTACGACCACCTGCGCAGCACCACGGCAACGGCAACTACCGCCGACTACCCATTCCCCTTTCCGGAATATTTCCAGAACAACCTCGAGGGCACGACTCAGGGCCTCGAACTGAGCAGCTCCTATCACCCTCTTGACTGGTGGCAGTTGCATGCCGGCTACGACTTGCTGCTCGAACACTTGCATGTGAGGCCGGGCCAAGTTGATGCCAACGGCGCACTCAATGAAACGGCCGATCCGAAGGGGCAGGCGTTCCTGCGCTCCAGTATGGACTTGCCACGAGGCATGAGTTTCGACGCCGCCTTGCGCTGGGTGGACGCGCTGCGAATAGACAACGGTCCCACCGGAGGGCCCGTCATAGGCGTGGTTCCGGCCTACTGGCAGCTCGATACCCGCCTTGCGTGGCAGGCGACGCGAAGGCTCACACTATCGCTCGTCGGCCAAAATCTGCTGCGCGAATACCATGCGGAATACGGCTATCCCTCGCCCGCAACTGCGCAAATCGCGCGCAGCGTGTACGCAAAAATCACCTGGAACGATTGAATCCTCCTTATCCTCGCGGCAGTAGGCGTGCCCCCGGTAAACGTGCCTCAATGGTCCTGCCTAGTATCCTTGGCGCGCACTCGTTGCCCGTGCATTAAGTTAATGTAAATTCCGCTTTCGTCTTACATGCGTTGTTCGGAACCACTTACAACGTGATCTAGGTCGCGCAACTTATATTCGCAGCTGATGCTCCCATGCTCGGGATGACCAACGAGACGTGGTACAACATCGTCTGGGACGACATCACAACAGGGCAAGCATGACGACGCGAATCGCGCTGCTTGCAATCGGGGAAAATCCAGTGACTCTATCATCCAACGCTTGCCGGGCAATCTGTCTGCTCGCGGTCGTGTCAATAACGGCTTCGGCGCTACCTTCGATCGCCCATGCGCAAGTCAACATAACCACCCAACACAGCGACAACCTGCGCGACGGCCTCAACGCAAACGAAACGGTTCTCACGCAAGCGAATGTAAACGAAAGCCAATTTGGCAGGCTATTCAAAGTAGCCGTCGACGACCAGGTGTTCGCGCAGCCGCTCGTGGTGAACAGTGTGAGCATCGGCGGCGGCACACACAGCGTGGTTTATGTGGCGACGGCAAATAACAGTATTTACGCCTTCGACGCGGTGAGCGGCACGCGCTATTGGCAAGTCAACCTCGGCACCGCCTTCGTGGTTGATGATGCGGGAATCACCTGCACGGATACGCTGGACTCGGCGGGGATCATGAGCACTCCCGTGATCGATCTGGCGCACAACACACTTTACGTCGTCGCCAAAACCTATGTCAGCGGAACGGCCGCGCATTCACTGCATGCGCTCAACCTTTCCACGGGTGCCGAACAAGCGGGCAGCCCGGTCCAAATCGTCGCACCAGGGTTCAACTCAGCGCCGGCGGTGCAACGAACCGGCTTGTTGCTTGCGAATGGCAACATTTATTTTTCCTTCGCCGGACACTGTGATCAGGGGTCCT
>Ga0116227_10009462_pt1 | contig 17678 bp, 18 predicted proteins | sample S1TSphgellanicum_FD_89693 | JGI IMG/M metagenome (GOLD analysis project Ga0116227, IMG submission 89693) | Host-associated microbial communities from peat moss isolated from Minnesota, USA - S1T2_Fb - Sphagnum magellanicum MG | ecosystem: Host-associated > Plants > Peat moss > Unclassified... | reverse complement strand
GATGTTGTTTCCTTGTGATTAATTGTGGAATCACATGGGGAACCATGTGATGTTGTTTCCTTGTGATTAATTGTGGAATCACATGGGGAACCATGTGATGTTGTTTCCTTGTGATTAATTGTGAAATCACATGGGGAACCATGTGATGTTGTTCCCTTTTGATTATTTAGGGAACCATGTGCTGAATAAGTTTTAGGAAGTTTTTTGATTAGTTTCCTTTTGGTTAGTATATAAAGATATGTTTGGGACCTTGAGAAACACCTTCAGTTATACAAAGTTATGGTATGAATACAAAGTTTGTGAGAATTAAAATTTTGATTTTGAAAGGCTTTTGGTTTTGAATAGTTTTGGTGTTGTTTGTGTGTAATTCATGGTAGGAGAATGGAGAGGCTTGCATAGTCAATAGAAGGATGGAAGGATAATTTTAGAACCAAGAACATAGATTTCATAGCTATGTAGTAATCATACATAATTTCGGTCCTAAACCCGTTCGTGTTGTACAGTATCACCAAAGTTTTGGACCTCTTAATGTTATTTTTTTGAAAGAATAATTTACTTTGACATTTTGTATTATTTACCCAATTGGACACACATGTCCATATGTTGAGGTGTATACCCTATGATGAAGAAACCAACTATGGTACACTTGCAACATAAGCAAACATCAACTTTTGTTAACGAAGTTTGAATATACCCCCCCACCACATGTTCCAATTTTCTAGAAGGCAATCAGACTTCAAGGACCCTACTATCACAAACAAATCTCAAAAGAGCAAAATTGTTAGCTTACATGTCAGCAGGTCCACTAATTAGTAGTACATTTCACATTTTGGCAATCCATTGAAGTGGCCACTATAGTAGCATCAGGTACATGGAAAAAGTATTCAAAAGTGCAAACAAGTTCGTTATAGAAACCTGTTTTCAGATTCTTTTGTGAAAAGCCCAAATAAGTTTGAATGTCTTGATATAATATAAATCTGACAAACCAAAAAAGTCTCTTCAGACATGTTAGTTGTTAATTGCCTGGAGCCCAGCCGCAGAAAATTGTCAACTTGAAAAGATGAAAAAAGTTAGGAAAATTTATATGTACTATGGAAAAGTAGGGGACCCATTCTATCGTTGAACATGACAAGCCCCGTAAGGCAAGCAGCCATAATAATGTTAGGTGAAAATAATGGGTTCTGCTGAGGCCTGTTCCACAGAGAGTTGCCGATGTCTTTTGGGGAAAAAAAAAGGCTATTCCATGCATGTGTAGGACACAGAAACCAGTTACATAAGTAGATTAGTTTGGACACCTTGTGGTTAAATGGTTTCTTTCATCCTTTCTAGGCTGTTTACCCCAAGAAGACCCACTAAATAAATAAATAAACAAATAAATTTAATGAAATTTGATACTAGTTTGAAATTGGTTGGGTGAGCATTAAATTGTTTGATTGTATTGGGTGTCATAATTAAAATTATTTTGTTTTTTTTACATCTTTAGAAATGTTTTTAAAAAATTTATCTTGAATGTGATTCTCAATGGAAATCTTGAAATAAAGAGTTAAAGGCAAGCACAAGTGCATTAAATATGAAGCATAGCATATTTCAAACAATCTTATGCTATAAGTTCTGTTATTTGATCAAATTTTTAACGAATTTATGAATTTTTTAAAAAGTGACAAAAAATGAAGGGAGTACCAAAAGCAGGCTGAACCAGGTACGACCTTTTTTAAAAAAAAAACTCTATTATGTATATTGGATCAAGGGTTTATTTGTCCAAAAAACACTTTGTTCCTGGATTCTTGCCCTGGGCCTTGGGAGAAGAGGTACCTTGTGAACTCCTTCACTCTTGCACCCTGAAGGTCACAGAAAGAGGGAATGAAAATAATGAACTAGCCGCCACTTTTCTGTGTTGTTGTCGTGTTTGGGTGCCCCTCAAAATGCATCAAGGAGCCTTGTGAGCAATGGACCCACTTTGGAGTTGGAAAGCTCAACTTTCTTTGAAAGTAGAAAGATAAAGTCCACTGTAGTCCAAGCTATGTGGTTGAAGTGAAACATGGTTTGCAATCTTTACATTTTTTTTTCTTTTTTTTTGGGGTGGGGTATCAACTCCTGAGCAGCAACTCTCTCCACACAATTTTATTTTATTTTATTTTCAACTTTCATAGTGCAGAAAAGTTTTGAAAGTAGGCTTTGAACATTTTTATTCCTTTACTGGACGCATGTCCTCTCTATGCCTGGGTGGGTGCTTGTATTTCCATAAAGTTCTAATTTCCAGTTCTGTACATCAGATTTTTTCTTATTTGCTGGCTAGGTCTAGAGAAAGTAAAAAATTGAGAAAATCAGAAATACTGATAGATCAAGCCGGTTAAATTTTAAGTGTTGTGTTCCCAACAGGTATGATCCGATGCATATTCTAAAAGTTTTGGGTCTCTAAAGCACTGCCTGGATTTTTTCCTTTGTATTTTCAGCTCCCTCACCTGAAGAAAAGCGGGATTTTCTGCAGTGGAAGAAGGTACCAGCCAGCCTGTCACTATTTCTAAAAAGTGAAAAAATCCCATTTCTGCTTTACTTCGGAAAAGGACCTGAGTACAGGCCGTTGGGTGTTTTTCGACCTGTTCCCTCAGCCTACTGGCCTCGAGCACAGATCTCAAATCACGGAAGGGCCTGTACTAAGTCCCTTCTCCTACACACTGAAAGTGTAGGGTAGAGCCGGAGGCCATGGGCCTTATCGAAATAATGCAAGCAGCTTGCACTCAGCTCCATCTTGCGTGAGGAGCCCGATCAATTCTGGGAAAGCCCATGGCCTGGGGCTTTACCAAGCACAAAGACCACACAGGCGCAGGCATTCTGTTTTCTGAAATGCCCCGCACAAGGTTTTGCAATCTGCAACACAATCTCTAAATACACTAGAAAAATCCAATCCGCAGGAGGTCTTTACGCATAGGTACAATTTGGCGCTTCTTCCTTATATGTAAGGTTTGAACCAACTCACCCAAAGCCAACAAGATACATGGCTCAAAAGTGGAAATTGGGTACAAGTGTTTGATGCTTCAGCATTTACAAGTTAATATTGGATTTTGCAAAACATTGTGGTAAAGGCCCCCTTCCCCTCTCCTAAAAAGGTAAGGAGTTCAAGCTTTAAGGTTCTTCAACCACATGAGGAGCAAACCAAACCAACAGTTGGTTTGCTGCCCAGAGATGATGAATCTTGAAAAAAACCTGGTTCCTGAGATCACAAATTTGTGGTTGAAACCTGAGTTTGAGTTGTTGTTGTGGTTGTTGTTGTTACTGTTGTTTTTGTTGCAGCACCATTTTCCTACAAGTCTTCTCCGCCTGTAGTCTCGAAAGCTTCCACAGTAGGCACATGAGCATCAAGCTTCTGTGGCTCTGGAGGAGACTCAGAGCCAGCAGGATGAGGCTTCTTGGCAGGACCAAAGCGTAGTCTCTCATAACCGAGGTAAATCCAGTCCCACAAGTGCAGCAAAATGTAAGTGCCGATGCCTCCAATAAGCCCATAAGCAATGGAGTACGTCAAGGGCATGAGAACAATGGTGACAAATGCCGGAACTGCCTCTCGAAGATCCTCCCAATTGATCTCCAGCACGGACTTCATCATCATCACTCCCACTAGGAAGAGCGGAGGACCCACGGCCCATGGAGGAATGGAAGCCAAAAGGGGTGTGAAAAACAGAGACAAGAAGAAGTAGAAAGAAACCGTCAAAGCTGTTATACCCGTTCGACCTCCTTCACGAATTCCTGTTGAAGATTCGATGAAGGTTGTGACTGGAGAAGATCCCAGTAATGAGCCGACCACGATGGAAGTTGCATCGCTCATGAATGCGAAATACTGACCCGGGAAGTTGCCCTCCGCGTCTACGAAACCTGCAAATTTGGCCATGGAAAACAAGGTTCCTGTCGTGTCCAAGATGTCGATGTACAGGAATGTGATGAGCGCTTCCCAGAGTCTGCCTGTTCCGAATTGGCTGAAGCTCAACACTCCTGCCGTCTTCTGTATCTTGTGTACGTCCACCACTTTCTTGAAGTATTCGAATGCTGCATCTCCCGCAGCCGTGTATGGGAAGTACGTCACCTGCAAAACCCCAGTGCAGCAGAATGATCAGAATTGCTCGAGACGCCACAATTCTGCTCGAGAAGGTCTTTTGTCCTTTCCTATCATTACAAAGCGAGCACATATGCAAGAAGACGAGGAACAACAACAACAGGTAGAGAAAAGATAAAGAACAACAAACTTGTAGAGAGAAAGCTAAAACAAGTGCAAAACAAACTGACTTTGTGCGAGAAGAAGAAGAGCAGCAGCAGCAGCAGCAGCAGCAGATAAAGAAAAGATGGAGAACAACAGGTACAGAGAAGAGTAAATGAAACAAAAAGCTCCAAGGACAAAACAGTTTTGGAAGAAACCGGGAGAGTCCTGAGTTTGTTTGTTTGTACCTTGGTGTGACGGAACCAGGATACGACTGTGACAAAGATGATGCCGAAGACGATGGAGCCTTTCACGTTTCTGATCATGGCGTAGACGATGATGAGGAAGCCGATAATAGCAAGCCAGAATGTGGGATCTCTCATCTGGTGTCCCATGCACATGATTGCAGCCGAGGTTGTTCCTCCTGGACACAGAGGAGAAGAGCAAATCGTTTGGTCAGTCATCATCTCAAGTTGAATAAGGAACATGAGCATCAGTCGCAACAAAGCTTGATTGCAAAACATATTTCTCCAAGAGAGCCAAAATTGCATCAAAGTTCAGAAAGGACATGTACATGAGAGTATTTGCAACACAAGTTTGCAATGGATTTCTACGGAGTTTTCAAGAACGAACCTGGCATGAGCTCAGTAGTGCCGTTGACGCTGATAACCGGTGCGACAGAAACTCTGTATTCTGCAGGGCAACCTCCGAGTGTGGTAAGAGTGGATCCATCAAAAGCCACGAGTCCAACACCTTCACTAGACTGCAATCCAATGAAAGCCAGAAACAGTCCAATTCCTGCGGAAGTCGAAAGCCTGACAGGTTTCGGTATGGCTTTCGCGATCTTGGTCCGAAAGCCGAGTCCGGAGATGGCCATGAAAATCAACCCTTCCACGAAAACGGCTCCCAGAGCGGATTTGTAAGGAACGTTTCCTGAGCCATGGTAGCCAACAACGGTGTAGGCAAAATAGGCGTTGGTTCCCATACCAGGAGCAAGAGCAAGAGGAAGGTTTGCAAACAAGCCCATGATGAAACAAGCAATCAAAGCAGAGCTAGCGGTGGCAATAATCAGGTCCTTCTTCACCACCGTTAAGCAAGCGTTGTATCCTGCATTCACTGGAGGAAACTTGCAGTCAATTCCAGGTTGAACCAAGGTGAAACCGTTTGCAGTGCAAACGGAAGGATCAATTCCACCATTGCTACAAACAGGGGTACAGTCATTGACAGTGCAAGGTCCCCCTGAGTCTGTGAGGATGCTTGCATTGACTGCTAGAATGTAAGCCATGGTCAGGAAAGTGGCCGTTCCTGCTCTTAGCTCCTGTGTAAAGCGAGTGTTTCGATCTTCCACTTTGAAGTATTTGCCCACAAAGCTTATCCCCACAGCATGATTCAAGCTTTCCAGCCCTTTGGACCATCCTTTCCCTGCTTTCCTGACGAGACTCGCCATGGCAGCTAGCAATAGTAGTCAAGACCTTCTTCTTACTCCAAACTTTTTCTTGTAAAAAGTCGGTCACAATCTCGACAGGAGATAGCAGGCAAATTTCACACTACTACTGCTCTGTGGCCATAGTACCCAGTACTACTACCCACGTCACAGCAAATCAAAATCGAGTTCTGTCTGTGCAAAAGCGGCATCGGCGTCCTAGACAACAAAATAGAAATTTATGACTACTCGGAGAAACAAAAACCCACAAACTTCTTCGTCTTCTTCTTCTCTAGAGTTCTAAAAGACCAGCAGCAATGAGCATTTGTCACAAAGTCTTTCTCAATCCCTTTGGCCCCCCTCCCGTACACATCAAATCTTTTTTCTTTTAGAGAGAGAGACAGAGAACTCCAGGGACTCGGGAGAGAGATTCTATCGACCACCACCACCGCCACAACAACAATATTATAAAAATCAATCAAGCGACCAGTGCGAAGAAACAAAATCGATGACGGAAGAGAGCACCAAATTCACAAACAAAGTTCTCCTCGATCTGCAAATCTTCTGCTGCAGCATCAACAGCCAATTTTACTGGATGAGCACAATTTATAGGTTGAAGTTGTAGCCCTTTTTTTATTAAAAAAATTGGCGAAATATAAAATAAAATAATGATAAATTGAAGTGATTTTATTTTTTGGAGGGTCTCCAATCGCCAGAAGTGAGGGGGAAAAACAAGGAGTCAAAATCGCCAGATTTTTTTATATTTGATTTTCAGCGTGTAACCATGAATATAGAAGGTTAACTAATTAAAGATTTGTAATTCACATCTTGTCAATAGCCAGATTTGGCTAAATCTTCTTATCGATGATTGTCACTTTAGGCTACATAAAGACATTCCTGCTAATTTCCCCAACTTTATTCATCACCTATTTTGGCAAAGGCTAATGGCAGCGCCCCCCAGCATTTTATTTATTTTCAATTCTCTGGCTAAATTTAGTCAATTGGCTTTTTTCTTTTTCAAAATGGCTAAAAAAACATTTGGTTTTCTAGAAGCCAAATGCCAAGAATTTTTATTTCTTTTAATCTCCAGATTTATCTGTTTGGTTCTAGCATGGGTAGCCAAAAAAGCGAAGGACAGTGCTTAAATATTTTTTACATTCATATCGTGTTTATAGCCAACTTTGGCTCAACTGTCTTTATGGATTGATCGCCATTTCGGCTACATCACAAAAAATAATAATAAAAAATTAAATAGCCAGCGGATATAGGATGCACAAGTATGTATGTATGTATGTATGTATGTGCATGGCAGCTGTATCCACCCTGTAATTTACTTTATTCCAATTTCCCATTTGTCAGGAACGGGAATCTGGTGGCGTGGGCAGGGACTGGAATCTTGGAGGGGGGCGGGAATGAAAGGCGCGGCAGGAATCACGGCAACCTCACGGTCAGCGGCGGTTGCCGCGCGGTCAGGTTTGTTTTCACTTTTTACTGCACTGGGTAAGACAAGTTGGTAAAAACGGAAATTTCTTCTGGTATTTCTGCTTTTTTCGCTTTTGCAAGTGGCGGATATTTCTCTGTAGATTCTCTTTTGACTGTTGGCTCCTTTTTGCGGAGACGTCAAAACTGGCGACTTCCGCATTCACACTCGACCAGCCCTTTTTTTAACCCAAAGGTCGCTTAATTCATTTTCCGTTCGCTCCTCTTTCGGAGACGTCAAAACTGGCAACTTTCGCATTTCCACTTACTAACTATCCTTTTGGAGCTCACACTTAATGGCCACTTTAGAGAAGGGTCCAAGGAGCAAGGTCCAATGAAATCAAGCATTCCTATTGGTCAAGAGCTTTAAATTGGTCCCAAGGCCTTTAGACGAAGGTCCAAGACCAAGACAAATCAAGTTTGTGATTTTAGCTTACATGGCATCATTTTGGAAGGACAATCAATCGGTCTGGACCGAAAAAAGAAAAAGCTTACAGGCTCATAGTTTGGAGAATCAAAATGCAAGCTATGGCAAGTTTGCTCATTTTTTTTGGTTTTTTAAAATATTTTTCTTACCTTTGTTGTTCAAATTATGTGAGAATGGAAGACATGTTATAGATGGAAGACATTGTTAGGAGCACACCAATTCTCTCATTTTTGACCAATTTTAAAAGTTCACATGCCTAGTTTTGTGGATTCGCACAAGGTGGTTGTTAAAAAGAATGCATTTTCAGTCCATCCTAGTGCACAAAATGGAAGTGAAAACAGATTTTTTTTTAAAAATATGCAAGAAACGAAGAAAACGAAAAATAAAATCAAAGGTCAACCTAATCCTCTCCCATATCAATCACACAATTTTTTATATCAATTGAACCTTTGAATTGGAGCTCAAGCACACTCATTATACCTTAGGAAAAAATGTTTTTTTAAATGTGAAGAACAGTCCAATTCAAGGTTCAATTGGCTTCAAATTGATCCTCGAGCTTTTGGTTCCTGGACCCTTGTATAAAGTGGACCTAAATCTACATGGTATCCATGTGGATTAGGGCAACAAATGAAAAGCAAATAGACTCCACCCAAGTGGCCTACCAAAGAATTTGGGACTGCCCTTTCTTTTTTTCCAGGCTTGAAGCATTGGAAATTTATAGGGGGAAGGGATTTCCAATGCTAAAATATGAGGATAAGTTAGTGTATCTAACCCCCACCATACACAACCCTAAAGAGAAAAAAAATCTGAACAATACACCGTATAATACAATAGTAGCTTACATCACATAAAATGGGTGTTTTAAATTTTAATTTCACATGCTAGGCATTTTGGCAATGGGTCAAAATGACCACATATACAATACCATGGTGTACATGAAAAAGTATTCATCAAGGCCAACATATTCCTTTGAGTAAGGTGTTTTCAGCTTCTTTGGGGAAGGGCTTGAACGTCTTGCTATAAATCCAACTAACAAGATGGTCTCCAGGCATTTTGGCTGGTGATTACATGGAGCCAACCATAGGAAATTGTCAAGCCAACCATAGAAATTGTCAACTTGACGAGATGAAAAAAGTTGGGAACAATTTATGTACCCAGGTTTGTTACCCCATCTTGTGTGGTAAAATGTTTTTTTTTTTTCATTCTTTCTCTGCCCGCTACCATTAAAGGACCCTAAAATAAGAAGAAGATTTTTTTTTAAAGTGGAATTTGGTATCTAGTATAGGCACAAGTAGAAAGCTTCAACACCGACTAAATGACAAATTTTCATGTAATTGGAGATCTTATTATGTCTATTGGATTGGGATTGGTTGTCCATGACAAACAGTTCCTGGATTCCTGCTCTAGGCTTGGGGAGAAGAGAAGATGAAACTCGTGAACTCTTTTCCTTCTGCACTCCAAAGGCCATACAAAGAGGGAATGGACATAATGAACCGCCCGCCACATTTTCTTTTGGGGTTATCTTTGGGTGCCCTTCAAAATGCATCAAGGAGCCTACGAGCAATGGACCCACTTTAGACTTCCAAAAGCTCAACTCTCTTTGAAAGAACAAAAGATCAATTCCACTTTAATCCAAGTTGTAGGCCTCAACAATTGGTAGTTACTTGAGGCCTATATACTTGTCAAAGCTTAACTCTCTGAATAATTTTAATGCGAAAAAATTCCCCCCAGACAAAAGTAGGAATTGGGTACAAGAATTTTTGCTCCAGCCTTTGCATATTATATTGACAGCATTGTTCTTTTTTTCATTTTATTAAAAAATGAAAAAAATTAACAAAAAATTTAGCAAGATTAGTTGAATTTACACTTCAAAAACAAAACCAAAAAAAAAAAAATCCCAATTTCTTTGTTGAAAAAAGGCAAAATATCATTTATGTATCTTCAGGTGAAGTTTGTATTTGGCTAACATAAGTAAGCACAAATTGCATCATGAGAAAAAGATGAGACTCTGGAGACATTCCTTGATTCCTTGAGGATGAAGCCCCAAAAACTCCAAAATCAAGAACTTTGTTCACAGTGAATTGGGTTTCAACAACAAATTAATTATAAAAAACTTATGATCTACATTAACTACTTGGCAAAGTTCCTAAACCTTCAACCCTTCCCCTTTGATATCCACCTTAGTCACAAGGAAGGAATAGATAGAGTTTTTTTAACACATTTGACTTGTCATATGAACATTATAGAAAATTCAATGACCCCAACAAATTTATATGAGCAACTCATTATTCATGAATGGGGTATATTGGCGGTTGTGTTAATATTGTAACCCCTTTTCAAAATGTGTTTGGAGATTGTAATTCATAGCTCCTATGCAAGAATGAGTGGATTAATTTTTTAAAAAATTTATAGAGACTTAGTTTAAGAATATTAATTTGAATATGTGTCTATTTTATTCATTAAATTTCATAATAAGAAAACATAAGAGATATGAATTTTCAAAGTTAAACATTATGGATTATAATTTTGATTATAAAATTATATGGACTTTGAAATGGTCCAATCTCTTATGATGTGTTGGTTAGATATCATATTTAAAAAATTAAATTTGTAAATTTTTGCATGATGGCATTTGTAAGATTTACTTATGGACTTTTAAACAAGCTTAAAAGAATAAAAATTAAAAGTCCATAAAATATTGTATAAATTTTTTTTGGATTATTCTTGTGCACATATGTTAAGAAAAGGGACCTCTCAATGGGGTGTAGATGAAATGGAAAAAATGCTCAAAGAATCAATGGAATGCCTTATTAATTCACTTTAACACACAAAAAATACCTTTGTTTTGAACTTAAAAAACGGTAATTTTTAGTAGGCAATTGGTCCATTCATTCTTGCACCCGACCCATGTACAGATGTCATTTCTAGTGTTAAGTGGTTCTCAAATCCTCACCCAATTCTCAACTCGATTCTCACAATAAAAATTGGTTAGCACCGGAGTGAGAACCACTTTAGGTTCTCACATGAATGAGAGCCAGTCATGATAACTAGTTCTATTTTTATTTTATTTTTGAAAAACCAAACAAGTTCTCTCATAAAACCTCCATCTAGTTTTCAATATCACTATGTTAAATTAAGGTTTTCTAAACAGCAACCACCAGCTAAGGAGGTGGAGGCTTTTTTTTAGGGTTCAGGTTAAGGGACCACTAATAAAAAGAGCTTAAATTTATTTTTTTGCAAGTGTGTTACTTCTTGTTTGTTTGTTTTAGTTGTAGCTCTTCTTGCATTGGTGCTACTACTCTTTTTGCATTGGTCTTTTTGTTGCAAATGTTCTTGTTCTTGTTTGCTTGTTAGTGTTATTATTCTTCTCATGTCGATGTTCATGTTGCTGCTCATCTCTGGTTGATGTTGTTTTTCCCTCGTTGTTGTTATTTTTCTACTGCTCTTCTCACGCTGGTGCTACTCTTCATACATGGTTAATTAATTAATTATTAAAATTTGATTTTAATTAATGAAAATTTTAATAACAAGGTTGTGAAAACCACATATAAAAATCAACGATTATTGTATATGCAAAAACCACCTTATCTGAAACCAGTTGAGTTTTTTAAAATTAAGAATCTTGACACTCTGATCGGTTCTCATCAACTATATATATATATAAGAACCGAAGTTGGCTGATACTCGCAAAAAAGTGAGAAGTGCACAACACTAGTTATTTCCTTGAGCTAAGGATGTGCATAACATAACAAGCTAAAGAACATCACCAGTGGTGGCAGGAAAACATCCTGCATGCCAAAATCAAGATTTGGATGAAGTCTACATTAGAGTGGAGTGAAAAGGGTTTGCTCTTGTAACCTGATGTTAGATGCCAGTTTTTGAAAATACCTATGAAAAGGAAAATCATTGATTGGCTGTAGGGACTATCTTGCTGATGTGTCTCTTCTTGATTGGATATCCATGCCTGAGTCATTTGGCATATTAAGTTGCATGTATCTCATTTTGTGTGAACTAAAAGTGAACTGTATCCATACTCTGCATGGATGAAAAGTGATTCACATCCAGCTGCTCTTAATGGTAATCATCGGCCTCTCATCAGTGCACAATTCAACACAATCTATCTATGAAGCAAGGTAGTTTGTTTTGTTTTGTAGTTATGAGAGCCACTGAACCGGGATGCTTCAGATTGTGTTCTTGGTGTCTTTGGAAAGCTCTCAACGAAGAGGGGTGCATGGGTTTGGATCCATGATGGTTGGACATATGGTGCAAAAGTTCTTGAATATTGAATGATTTCTTCACTGAAAATTAAAGTAACTTGTAGCTGAAAATTTCAGAGGAATTGGAATGTGCCTTTGGTGTTCTTGGAAAGATCTTGATGAGCACAATTTAATGGAATTTATTTGGTAAGACTTGGATTCAGAATGTGGGAGATATTTAAGTGATTTCTGCCGATGAAAATTCAAATAAATTCCCAAAAACCAGGTTTTGGAAGGAAAAATTAGTTGAGGTTGTGGTAACAATTGGGCCAATGGCACAGGCCACAATAGTGAACTCTAAAAGTACCTTGAAGGGAAGTACTCTATCTATTCAATCCCAACTCACCAAAAAGGAAGACCCAATTGTTGAGCCATTTGAACATGTATGATTTGGCTAGGGAGGCGCTACAGCATGCCTCCACTACCCACACATACAACACTCAGAGGAAAAAATTTAGTGTATTTGGAGGGCACATTACATCCATGAATGGATCTTCATAGAAAGGGTGGATGTTATGTCTACTCCTTAAGAGTGCGAGGGAACTTAACTCCTCTCACTCAAGGAGTAGGCCTAAGAACTCTGCCCCTCTTATGCCTTTTGATCTTTGCATGTTTAGGTTCACAATATAATGTTATCATTGAGCTTTACAATGGGTAACACCTGCAGGTGAGGGGAAATGCGGGGCTGGACTTGATTACCACTTTGTCATAGACTGCTTATTTTGAGAATGTGTGCACCCTGAGGAACAATAAGAAAAGCCTCAGAGGAGTGGGCATTCCCAAAATAAGGCTGAGACTGCAAACTATGTCACCAAATCACTGACCCAGCCATTAGCCCTGGCCGTAAAGTACTGCCTCTATTTTTCATTTGTATTTTCAGCTCCATTACCTGCCTGAAGAAACCTGTTTTCTTCGGCTGTGGAAGGTACCAGCCAGGCTGTACTGGGATCTTCTGAGCAGCGGAAGCTACCAGCCAGCTTGTCACTATTTCTAAAAAATGAAAAAATCCCAGCTCTCAATTACTTAGGAAAATGGACCTGAGTACAGGCCCTTCTGTGATTTTTGACATGTTCCCTCAACATATCAGCCTCATGCACAGATCTCAAATCCTGGAAACAAAAATGGCGACGAACAGTTTTGGAAATACAAATTTCATGCAGCCAATGAGAAGGCTCAGCATGCACTCATGATTGGCCCTGGTTTTTTCGGGGGAGGGGGGGGATTTTTTCATTTTTCTTTTGTCCCAACTTGTTCCTTTTATGTTCCTTCCAAATTCCCAATGGGTTCCCAATATGTTCCCTAAGTTCCCAATGTGTTTCCCCAGGGTGTTCCCAATAGCACTTCACTTTCATCCCATATGTTTTGCCCAAAGTTTCATGTGTGTAGTCTTAGTGAGAAGAACATTTTTGTTTCATGTCACTCCCACTTCAGAGTGGAATGGAGTTTTCCATTTCAGGACTGTCCAAGGTTTTTGACTTTCAGAAAGGGTTTTCCCCTCATGGGCGGCTAATTAATCAATTTCTTACAGAATTAAATTATACCTTGAGCCCCACCTCCCCCAATTAACTAATGTGGATCACACTACTTAGGTTTCAGAGTCTGATTCTAGTATTTTCCTATGGTTTCAAAATATTATTATAACTCATATCATATCAAGCAAGAAACTTGAGCATGTGTTTGGCATTGCTTCTAATGTGCCATGGATGAAAATAATTCTTCAAGTCTTGTGCAAGGCTTGAACAACTATTTTCATCCATAACATGACACTCATTTATTTGCAAGTTCATGAATCAAAGAGTTCTATGTAAGATAAAAGTGTAAAAACTCGCTTGTTATATAAATAAATTTTTTAACATTTACATGATTTTATATAAATATTTTGAGACATGTAAGCGTAAATATCCTATACACTCAATTGGATCCATATTAATTAGTTGTGGGTGCATTCAAAAGCTCAATGTTCTTTTTGCAATGGGCCAATTTGTTTGGCCCTTCACAAAAAATTCCAATATTTTTAATGTTCCCCACCAAGAAGCTTTTACTACTAACCCAATAATGTGGAAATGACTTTCTTTTAACTTAACTACATACCATACAAGTTCATATTTTTTAGCAAAGGATATGAGACAAACTATGATGTTATTGGGGAAGATTGTGTGTCCATATTGGCCCACCTCATTACTCGAGTAGAATTTTACATTCTTACCTTTGTTCACTACCATTTTGGCCTAGACTTTTACAAGACCTTGGGTATTTATTGTGAATCATGTTACTTAGTTTAATTAATTGTGACACATCCCAAAAAAACATTTTGGCAATGGGCCACTTTGATTAGCCCATCACTAAAAATAAATTGAAACTTTGGGTGACCCCTCCCCTTCTCCAATTGAAAATTACACATTTTTACATAGTTGTGTAAAGTAGTTTAAGTGTATTTATTTTACACTTATATGTTTTGTGTTAAACATTTACACTTATACAAATCTAGGTGGGCCTTATACACTTACATGGAGTGTATGTAAATCCTATACCATATACACGCATGACAATGAAATAGTCCCAAGTTTCCCAAGTTTTGACCTAGAACTAAAAAGCATGGATTTTGCTTATTATTTTCTAGGACCCATGGAGGTCACTCTTTGGATTTTTCCTATACCACGCACATCATGATATTTGGCCCCATAATACATAATTGGGAGTTTTTGGTATACATCTCCCCAAAAAAATTAGAGTAGCATAGATATTCCAACAATATCCCCAAAAAACATTTTCAATTATTTTATGTTAGATTTCGAACATAACTTTGAAGCATAAAATGCACCCTCTATATGGTCACACCTCATTTTTTAAGTAGATATAATGATTCATATTGGGGTGGGGGAGACCATGCATACAAGTGGCCATATACTACACAAAAAAATGGTTCATAAACAAGTTACAAAAAATCCACATTATTATTGTGTTTCTAGCCAAAATAATGGTGTGGCTAAATGATTTTTTTGCATTAAATTTCATATTTAGCAATGTTTTGTTATTGTCAAACCTAATACATTGGAAAATATAACAGAGAGCTTTGACAATTTATGTTGCCATTGGGTTTTGAAAGTTTATAGTGCATAAACATTGTGTACTTTTTAAATGGGTTGTGACATGAAAGACATAAATAAATTATTTCTTCATTTGCAACTTGTACATATATATAATCATGGGGCAAAACAAGTTATGATGAAATGGGTTCATACATGTTGTTATCATGTCAATGTTCATGGTAGTTAACCTTACATACATCTATATATGTCAAGGCAATGACCAATTTTTTTTATAAAAAATGCAATAGAAATCATTTTTATGTACCATAAATCAATGATTTTTTATTGATATATCAATTTAGCAAGTATAAGATGTAAACATGAATGTTTGCACAAACATTCATCTAATTTGGAAAAAAGTATCAAATGTGTCTTGTTGAATGATGAGAAATGTTGTGCAAGTATCAAAAATTGTGCCAAACCCCAACCAATAATCAAGTTGGTTTTTTGAATTTGTAATTTAAAAACTCGTTCTAACATATAACAATTAGGTAATTGCAAATTAAATTAGATGAAATGAATTATTTTAGGTGTCATTATGTTAGGTTTTTAGTTATTTATTGTATAGAAGTAAAAATTCTTAATAAATATCATATAATGATATTCGTTTACATGAAGCTAACAAATGAAATTTTCAACAATAAGAAAACATAACAAAATAATGAATATTTATCTTTAAAAGATTTTAAATGAATATCATAATCCAAAAAATACATATGGATAATAATAAATATGAACTTTTATTTCACAATGTGTTTGTAAAATTACATATATGTGTTCATACCACCATAATTCAAATCTTTTTAAACACATTGACTAAATATTGGCCTTGAAAAACAAAATCTAAATATCAAATTTTTTTACCATAAAATAAATTGGCATATTGGAGAGCAAAATCTATTTTGATATGAAATTGAATTTTTCAAAACCAATTTTATATCAATGTGTTTTAGAAATTTTAAACTATGGTGGTATGAAATTGAAAATGAAAAAATATGTTTAACTTTATCGTCATTTGAACATAGTTGAAAATCAAACAAATTTATTAGATTTTAAATACAAAGGAAATAGACTCTTAAATGGGACTTTGAAATGCCACTTTTGATTCACCCTAATGTGCTTTTCTTTGGTTACTTCCTTAAAATTTTGAAATAAATGAAAAAATCACCTAGAAACCTGTGTTTTTTTTGTTTGTCCTTTCATGAACTCCATAGTTTCTTCAAGTTTCTAAAATAACTAGAACCATAGATATCTTAATTTTGAATTTTTTTCTCAAAAAAATGGGAGCTAATGTTTCTTTGACTTAAAAATTTCCAAAAGTGGGACAAGAATAGTCTTTTTTACTTTGCAAAATTTCACACATTTGCAAAATAAATTCAATTTTTTTGTTGCAAACTCAATGATTTTTCGGAAAGAAATTTCTAAATTTTGAAAAGAATTCAAAACAGTCTTTAAAATCACCATATTTTTATACATGGTTCAAGTAGGTAGCCAAAAACATTTAAGGATGTTTAGAATTTTTCCTTTATTATTTTTTTAATAGCCAAATTTGACTAAATCAGCCTGTGGTTGATTGCCATCTTGGCAACATAAAAAAATTGGAGGCTAAAAAAAATTATTATAATCAAAATTATTATAAAATTTTATTTTTTAAAAAAAATTATGACCAGTTATAGTTTCAAAACCACAATTTTTTCTCACAGATTTTTTTGGCTGATATACAACAAAACCAAACAAAAAAAATTAAGTGGGAGCAAGCAAATTGTTTGGTTCAAGTTGAGTTTTTGGTTTTGGGATAGGGTTACTTTTCCTTTAGAACTTTCATTCATTTACACTCTTCACCAATAGTTTGAGCATCTTCCAACTAGAGGCCACCACCATAGGTATATACCCCCTTCCCAATCAACTGGAACCAGGTCTCATGTCTTGTTCAGGTGCTTTATTAGGTGTTTTTCCTAACTGGGACAAGTGTTCTTCCTCTTTTCATTCTGCCAGTTCCACTTGTGATGTGAATCAATGGTGGGGAACATGGTGGGGAACATTGTCATGATGTGAATCCAATGGTGGAGAACCTGGTGGGGAACATCGTCATGATGTGAAACCAATGGTGGAGAACATGGTGGGGAACATCATCATGATGTGAAACCAATGGTGGAGAACATGGTGGGGAACATTGTAGTGATGTGAAATCAATGGTGGGGAACATTGTCGTGATGTGAAATCAATGGTGGGGAACATTGTTGTGATGTGAAATCAATGGTGGCAAACAACATAACAATGTAAATCAACCATGGGGAACACTGTAATGATGTGAATCGATGGTGAGGAACACTGCAGTGATGTTAATCAAAGGTATGAAATATTGCAACCATGGGAATCAATGGTGGGGAACATCCATCAATTATGCTCTAGAACAAGCCTTGGTAAAACCAATTACCCTTTGACAAATCAAGGTCTCATTCTACTAGGCTCAAGAAGGCCTTAGTAGAACCCATTACCACATGACTTCTCTACAAGATATATGTGACATAACCAATTTCTTTATTTATTTATTTATTTATTTCTTTCTTTCTTTCCTGAATTTTTTTGGTCCTTATTTGGGCAAAAAGCTTCAGAAAATTCTGCAAAGTGTGTTTTCTAATGTAAATTTGACTCATTTCGCTGTTTTTTTGGAAATAAATTCACCAATTTTTTTATTTCACCAATTTGAGGGGAAAAAAAAAAAAAAAAAAAAAACTTTTTTCCAGAATTCTTGCACATAACAAATTTTTAAATAAAATAAAATAAAAAAAAGAATAATTTTAAAAATTTAATTTTT
>Ga0116227_10009460_pt1 | contig 17680 bp, 10 predicted proteins | sample S1TSphgellanicum_FD_89693 | JGI IMG/M metagenome (GOLD analysis project Ga0116227, IMG submission 89693) | Host-associated microbial communities from peat moss isolated from Minnesota, USA - S1T2_Fb - Sphagnum magellanicum MG | ecosystem: Host-associated > Plants > Peat moss > Unclassified... | reverse complement strand
TTACTGCGCACTTTATAGGCCCAAACCTGCCCGGGGGCTATAACAAAATTTCCTTTCAAAATTGTGCTTTTTTTTTTTTAAAAAAAAACCCCCCCAAACCCCCCCCCCCCCCCCCCCAATTCCTTCATTTCAACATATTTGTCAATGTTGATTATTGTTTAGTTTTGGCATGCCACATCATTTTGTTATAGTAATGTTTAATTTTCATTAGTGAAGGAAAGTTTAGATTTGTACCTTTGTAATATGGTCAGTATCCCCATGTCTAGTTCTACCCTTGTCTTGAATGGCATGCCCTTCCAAAAGTCTAATAGGCTTTATGGATAGTTGCATTTCTATAGGGCATTCAGTACCATGCCCCTCTTCAAGTTTTATACACTTTGTGGTTGTTTGCACTTCTACAAGGTGTGTGGCAAATTTGATAGTTCTTGCAATGCCTTTCAAACTTGTCAAACCTGCACCTAACATTTTTACATTTGATTATACTAACAATTTTGTCATGAACAACTCCACATGAACATTCAATTGGGTGAACACATGGTCAAAAGAGCCAAGGGCGCCAAGGTAAAAGTCCTTTTCCAAGGATTGCACATGACACATGTCATTTTTGTGTTGGTTTATAGCTTTAAAATTTATGTTTTGAGTACCCCCTTTAACACTACATATTATATATAAATACATTTTAATTATAAATTGATCTTATATCATGTATATTATGCATTCATGCCCTCATCACTTTTGTTAAAAACACATTTTCAAAATCCATAATTTTCAAGGTCAAAAGCATTTTTGAACCAAATGTATTCAAATTGATTATAAAAATAATTGATTAGTTCAAGTCCTTTTGCCCTTTTAATCATTAATGATAAAATTCTCTCCAATTTTCAAAGGGAATGGAACACATTTGGTAGAAAAAAAAGACATTTGAAAAAACCAAGGATTGTCCATTTTTGAGGTTTGAGTGTTTTGAAGATGCAAAAACATTTTTTATGTCAAGCTTTGAGAATGTAAAATTTATAATTAATGAAAAATATTCCAAAAAAATTATGAAAATCCAACTTCATTTGTGATTTTCAAACATAAAAATGTAGTAAACTTAATGAATGTCCACTCACTTGGGTGGTTTTTTTTATTATGTTTTTACCCAATTGTTCAATTCCTTGAGCATTTGAATTGCATGCCTCTCGAATTTCTAATAGCTTTGTTTCAATTGTTGTAATGCGTGAGGAAAAAATGGTTGAATTAGAATCTTGTTAAGTTTGCATGCATTTCCCAACATAATTACAACCCAGTTCAACAAACATCATTGATTATAGAGCATCATCATGGCGATGGCAAAATGTAGCCTTCAACACACAAAGAACCAACCTATGACCATTGCTACATTCAAAATCTTTAATGTCAAGTTTTGTGTGCTATAATTATTACAAACATGATTACATCAATCCAACCCATTGCTTACTAAGGTCAAGTTCTTTTTCATTTTAAACAAAGATTCTATAGTGGAGTATATGGGCACAAAAAGAATCTAGAATTAGACAATGATCAAGATTGTAAAAAATATGGCGATTTAAGGGTTTTTGTCACCATTCTTCTTTATTTGAAACAAGAAATCTTCAATATAGAGTAGACCTTGTAACGCAAGAGTGTAAGGATGACCAACATTTCAATCAAGTTTACCAAGACTTGCTTGTAATATACTTAAATTGGTGACAATTGTAGTTGAATGAAAATGCACTTACTATTTGTATGTCTATAAATGTGGGTTTGAAAACATTCATCCATTGAACTATGATTCAAAGATTTTTTGTAATTTATCCCCCAATACAACTACAAGAATGTATTCATATGCATTTTTGGGAACTCACTGGGTTTCCATTTGTGCCAATTGAAGCTAATTCTATAGTTGCCACCTCATATAATGAAGGGCAGCTTTGATGTGTAAGCTTTTTCTATAGCCCAAAAAAAATGCATCCATATATCTCTAAGGGTAAGGAATTATACCTCCTATAGTTCATATGCCTATTGTCAATAATATACACATTTTTAAAGGCAAAAAAATCAAGTTTAAGGAAACATGTGCCAATTTGGCTTCAATGGCGACTTTTCCACCATGGCCAAATTTGTTTAATTTTGTGACTGTGCTTCTTACACCTATTAGCTAGGAGGTTTTATTATTTATTGCATTCTTACAAATATTTAACAAGTGTCACCCATTGGTTTGCATCCACACCAAGAGGGCATCAAGTCTGCCCATCCTTTTGATACTATTTATTAAGATGAGTTTTTTCAGACTTCATGAATCTTCTAACATGATCCTTAAAGTCACAAACGCTCAACTCGTGATGGATATATTCAAATAAGTTATCAAGTTGATTGCGGAGCTCAACCATGTCCACAAGGTTTTGTTCACCCACTTTAACAATAGTCATATATTTAAGATACGGGGTGCAAGACCCGCATTGCATTATCCCATTCATTTTTTCCATTACATGACCCATCAATTTTGCATGCTTTGTCACCTCCATTTTGTGAGGTGGAAATCCTTTCCTCTTCCACTTTTCTACTTTAATTATATGGTCTTTTTCAACATTTGTTATTGTGTCTCAATGTCAGCCTTTGACCTACTAGATGGTTCTTGCACCTCCTCCTTCATTGCAAGCATTCTTGCCCTTTGAGTGTTAGTTTTGCCAACACCAAACCCACTAGCCCATCCAACTTGTATGGAACCCTTGTAACAACCACCAGGCCCATCCCAATTTACATGGCCATGGTGGTTCGTTGGGCCATCCTTTCACAACAATTATTCCATTAGGTATATGCATTCTAGGGTGGACCAAAAAGGCAGATGTGGAGCCCATATTTTTTCCTTTTCTATTGGTTTTCAATTTGCAAATTTCTTTTTATTTATCCGCTTGGCTACATGGTTCATTCATAATCATTGATGATTTTGGGGTGTTTTTCCACTTCGCACTATAGCAGTCATCGCTAGTTTTGCAATGTGATTTATAAATTACCTTTATCATTTTCTAGTTTTTGTGCATCACATCACTTGAGCATTTATTATTTTCGTTCTTGCAAAGAAATCATTGTTATGATGTTAGGTGTGATGCCATCCACAAGTGGGCCAATGGTTGCATCAAAAAAATTGTAAAGAAAGAGGGCAAGAATTCTCTAAGTCTAAGTGCAAGGGGTTTCACAACGCCATTATATGTAGAGGTCCTTGAACTATTCAATGGCGATGGAACTTGTAGCTTTTCAAAAAAAGATTTTGCAAAAAGGTATGATTTGTGCTGCTTGGGTATGAGCCCCAAGCAAATTAAGATACTAAAAGATTACACGAAAAAAGAAATTAAGAAATGTTTTGGCCATATTGTGAACAAAAATGGGCATAGGTACATTGAATGTTTAGATCCAGAGTTCATTGCGAGGTTGAGAAGCTTTGGATGATAGTGCATCAAAAACTGTATGTTCTTACATCTAGGATCATTACATCAGGTATGGCTAGGGGCATTGTGTGTGAGGAGAAAGGCAAGTAATTGAACTAGGTAGCATATGCCAAATGGACTAGTGCCAAACGATTTTTGTGTGCAAAAGTGAAAGGTGGAGTCAATGTTGACGATTGGCCTCAAGATATGTATGATGAAATAGAACAATTTGAAAAGGAGGAAGCATATATGTAAAAGGTGAGCAAACAAGGCTTGGCATCAACGAACTTGTAATTGTATCTGGCATTTTCGCAAAAGCTGCTTGCCACTACCAAACAAACCTTTCTTGTTGAAAAGAAGGGAAAAGAGGACATGATGCTTGTTAATGTCCGAACTTCCTCCCAAATGGAGGACAAGAAAAACCAATTGGTTCTTAGTCAAAGCAAGCTTGATTTGTTGTTCTTGGCATTAGAAAAAGAGCAAATTAAGGCCAACCCTAATGTTAGTAGGGGAAAAGCAAAAAAGCCTCTTGTGTTCAAACATTGAGTGAAAAATTGGAATGGAAAAAGGCATTGTTGATTATTGCAAATCTGCAACTAATGAAAGTAACTTGAGTTTGAGAAGATTCACAAGGAAGTTGTAGATGCACACAACAACCTTGGTGTTTTGGAAGTACATGTCGTCATTTGTAAGCAACATGAAAATGCTATTCTAGATTTGATAGGTAAATCTCTATAGGGAGCATATTCTTGCAAAGGTTTGTAGCCACAACCCTTCCTCCCTCTTGAAAACATTGAGCCAATTCCAAAAACATGGATTGCTTTAGAGAAATGTGCATTCTATGGATTAGGGTTTCCTCTTGTGTGGGCTACTTGGTTTGCTTTGTGTAGGCATGTTTATCATGATTGGTGAGCTATGTATCACTTTGGAACTTCAATTAAGTGTATTTAGCAAGGATGTGAGGAGGAGATGCATGAATCATGGTGGATTTTAGAAGGATTGAAAAAACTAGATCTTGTAACTCCCATTGAAGATGAAGTTAGGAACATGACCATAAAGGCACATCAACTTCGAGCACATAGTCATAAAGGTGTAGCTTTGACCTTCTCATTTATCATAAGTTTTTTTATTATTGTCTGGAGGGAGGTAATTTTATTCAAATGAGGTAGTTATTAAATGGACTTAGATCTATGTAGATGTTGCTTAAATCCATTCAAGTTACTTAGGTTTACATTGGATCCAAACCACCATGTCCAAGCATAGTTGTAAGTAGTCGGATGTAGCATGGGAGTTTTTAGAATTGCTTAAAAAATAGTTTCCTATGCATAATGTAGTTATGAAATCCATAGATATGAAATCTACAACATTTGATTTATAGCAAGAATCCACATTATGTTTTCATAAGCTCCATAAGAGTGTGTGTTGTCCTTCAAATTTGTTACATGTTTTTTGACAATCTATTTGTATTCCATTAATTGTTGTTGTTAATTATAATAAAACATGACAGAAGTACATAATCTATTCCTAACAGTCCTTGCATGGTCCTTTTTTTTACATAAGATTCCTAATAGTTCTTTCATGGTCCTTTTTTTTAACCTATGATTGCACAAGTAGTGAACAAAGATCTAGATATTAGTATAAACTTCTTTTAGCTTATAAATGAATCCACTACGGTACACAAATTCTCCATACATATTTGTTCATGTATGTTCTAGCTTCAAAGGAGTCCATAAGTAATCAATGATGAATATGCTTATTATTAATGTTAATGGAATCATTTGATTATTAGTAGACTTTGAGTTTGATTTTAAGGACTTTCATTGCAATGTTGGATTGCATTGATTGTATAAAATTCATGCCAATGCGGTCATCAATTTCAATGGCACCTAGTAATTGTCCTTGTCCTTCTAGGACACCCCTTCCACGATAGAAAATCAATACCCCAAGCCCAAGTGTTGGTAGCTTTCATGTGAAGGATCAACATAGGCACTTGGTTGTTGCTAATGTTAAAGTTACAAGTCTTGGTGGGAAAGGTAAGGATAGATTGGTTGCTGAAAGGATTGACCTAACCCTTATGCCAAAGGTATTGGACAAGGTTATGATCAAGAAGGATGTCAGGAAAGAATTGAAGTTGCCTGACAATGCTACAATGGATGAGGATTTGCATGTTGCAGATAATGAGTCAAATGAAAACTCAATGGTACCCTCAAATCAAAGGGATGTTGACCAATAAGGAGTTAATGAATATCATGACCTTGGTTTTGAACGTATTGGAAACAAATCATTGCAACACTAGTAGAAATCAACCAAAATGTAACCACTTCATTTGCAACTACATGCGACTCGTAGTCATTTGCTAAGTTTAAGAGTATTTACAACTATAAAATCAAATTTCAACTATTTTGGTCATTCTTACAACTATGATGCAACTATTGTAAATTTTATCCTATCAGTTGGATGGTTTTTAGGTTTATTTTCATTTATGAATATACTGATATGTCCCATTAGTTGGAATAGTCACCAAATTAATCACATCTTAAAGGTATTCTACAGTGACACAAGGGTGTATTTTTATATATGTGTTAAAATTATATTTATGATATATTACATATATCATAAGTATATATTTTTGTGTATATTAATTATGTGTATGTATGTATATTTTTCATATAATGAATTTAAAAATCAATATTAGAACTTTGAAATTTATTATTCAAATATCAAAATTAATATTTCAGTTATGAAATGTATATATATTTGAATTTAAAACTTGATATTTTAATTTAAGGAAAAAAATGAATTTGCATTTTTTATTTTCATTCTAATTTTTTTTTTAAAATTAAAACTCATTATTTGAGTCTAAAAAGTATTATTCCAATTTTAAAACATTTTATTTGAATCTAAAAATCAATATTAGAATTTCAAGTTTTACATATGAATTTTTTTAATTTTTAGTTTTATTCACAAATATATTTTGGAGCATAAAATTACAATTTAAATTATGAAAATTATATTTAAAAATTAAAATTTCAATTTCAATTTTGAAAATTGCTAATGGAATTCATTTTTTATGTATAATATTTTTTTAAATGAATCTAAAACTTGTTATTGGAATTATTTGTATAATTATTTGAATTTGAAAAAAATTATTTGAATTTCAATATAAATATTTCAATTCTGAATTTTTACATTTTTTAATATAAAAATTGATATTTAAAATTGTATTTCAATTCTGAAAACTAATATTTCAATTCTTTAAAGAATGACTTCAATTTGAAATTTGATATTTGAATATGAAATTACCTATTTCAATTCCTTAAAAAATTATTTGAATTTTTTAAAAATTTAGTTAAATTCAAAAAGCTTATTTGATCTAAAATTTGATATTTGAATTCTAAATTATTATTTCCGATTCTAACAATGAACATTTCAATTTTGAGTTTTTAAATTTGAAATTAAAAAATTATTTGATTTGAAACTTGAAATTGCAATTCCAAATTATTATTTTGGATTCTCAGAATTACTATTTCAATTCCAAAAATTATTGATTGAGTCTAAAAATGGACATCTCAATTTTGAATTTGAAAATTGACATTTCAACTTAGAGATTTTTTATTTAAATTCAAAGACTTATTTCATCTAAAAAATGATATTTGATTCTGAATTTTTATTTGGAATCTAAAATTAATATTTCAATTCCAAAAATTATTGGCTGAGTTTTAAAGTTTTTTTCTACTAGTGTTATCCATAATTAATCACTTTTATAAATAAATATAAATGATTATATTTATTACTTATAAGTTACACTAAATAATTATTTTTAAAACATAGATTTTTGCATTATATATTTTATATTCTTACAGTAAAAGAAATTAATTACTATAATCAATATTACATTACTTTAAAATCATTATCATTACAACAGATAAGAATAATTATAGTACTGCATAATTATGTTTTAATTGAACATAATTATTCACAATTTGTAATTTATAACTTTAAATCTGAATTAAAATTTTGGAAAAATTATAATGTAGTTAAAATAATTATTATAATGATTGTGATTTCAGGAATTATTCTAAATTAATTTAAATTTTTAAAAATTACTTATCTATGATATGGTTTTTTACAATAATAAATGGAATCATATAATAATTAATGTAACTATTTTAATAATAATATTTTTTAAAAATCGTGTAGGAATTTTGCTAACAATTATCTATTCATTATTTATCATTTTAAAAATATTTTAAATATTTTAAAATTAAATGAATTAAAATATTTTTACATTAATTATATTATCTATAATTTGAATAGATATAAAATATTAATTAATTATTTTAATTATTTATTTTTCTTCTAGTTATGTATTAACAACTTGTGAGAAATTAAATAGCTAGTTAGTTATATATTAAGAAGTTATGATTTATTTAAATAGTCGATAATGAATATTGAATATTTGTAGTGTATAATTTATATTTCAAATACATGTTAGGTTGAATCGTTATTAATTAAATGGTTATTTGATTATATAGTGAGCCATATTCTTGAATTGCTTATAAATTAAAAAATTAAGAATAAAAGGCATGAAGAAAGTTTCGGAATTATAATTTAGTTTGTGAAGAAATTACAACTTCAAAACTTATCCCATATTATTTATTCTCCATTTTGATTTTGAACATTATATAAACAAAGGGTGTGGTCATCAAATTTCACATTAAGAAATTTGTGCACATGGGATGAACCAATTAAAAGGTTTAATCCAAAACAAAAAAAAAACTATGCACAATTTTAAACTATCAACCTCCCCAACCTACTTATTTACTTAGTTAGGTAGGTACATAACATGACTTACCTACTTAAGTACCTATTTATATGAGTAGTTATTTAGCCTAAGAAGGTAGACCTACCTACCTACATTTTTACCTAAATAGGTAAATAGATATGTAGCCTAGGTTTGTAGGCACTTATTTATGTACCTACCTAAGCACCTGCCAACCTAATTTTAATATTTTGTATTAAATTTATCTTAAGGCGTCACGTAGCATATTTACATTGCGCCAAGTGTTATAATATAAGATCATCCAAGTATTTGAATTGAATGTCCTAAATTATTTCAACATAATAATAATAATTACATTTTAAATAATTCAATATTAGAACATGTGACAACACATCATTCGTTTCAATTGTGACCAAAATAGTTGCATCGTAATCGCATGTGACAATACCTATACAATTGAGTCAAAGGATGAACTTGTATTTGTTGACTTTTTCTTTCATCCAACACCCCTTGTTGTTTGCAACTAATGTTTCATGCGACTTGTCCAAGGCGACTAATGAGATTTAAGTCACAAATGTTGCTTGCGATTAAATTTTAGTCATAGAGACTAATTGAAAATATTTGTTTTTCCTCTAGTGCAAAAAGATGCAGGAGATGGTAGTGTAGTCATTAAACATCGTACAAGGCAAAAGTGAAAGTCTCTAAGGAAGTAAAGGAATAAGAAAACACCAGTGAATGGGCGGGTGCCTATTGCAAAAATAATTCGTTCAGCCACTCACAATGTTGTTAAACATTCTTAAAAAATGAAAAAATAAATAGACTATTCCATGGAATAGAGTATATGCATGGTTCACATCTATGAGTCAAAAGTGATATGCATAGTGTGCAAGTTCAAAAAAATTCATGTAACCTAAGCTTGTGCACTAATTTTCTTATCTTCTGTATTCCTATTTTGCAGGTGTCAATAATTGTAGTTTTCCTTTATGCATATTAGAGGTTTGTAACTTCTACAACTTTTTGCATAATGTGAAAATTAATTTTGTAAGGTCCTTTTCATGTTCCTTGATTAAATGTGGCTATGTCCAAGTAGCCCAAAGAAAAATATTTTGACTCATGTGTCACAAGTCTTAATAGATCATGTATATAACATCTTAGGTTTGTATTTGCTCCTAGATTGAGTGTAATCTAGATTCAAGAACTGGACTAAATCTTCTTTGGCACTTGTTTCAATTGTTAAGATGTTGATGATCAATGTTATGATGAAGGTTAATGTGTAGGTCCATATGTTGTGGCATTGTCTTTAATAGAATTGTCATTTGAAATTCAATGAGTGGCTAGTCTTTGAACTCCATGGGTAGTGTGGATTGGCATGAACTAATCAAGATTTCCTTCATGTTTGAAACTTCATCTGTTAGTTCAAAGTTATGGACATGATGGAAACTTTGAACTAACCTTAATGGATCAATTTGTTGCAAAAGAATGTTTGTTGTGGTCATATTTATATGTGCATGTCCATCATTATAAAAGGATGTAAATTGTATGGAAGTTGTTTAAGCAAAAACTTGACAATTTTAATGTTCAACAAATGGCAACAAAGGTATGTTATCCCTATATTATTGTGTTGTAAACTTGATCAAATGTTCACAATTTGTAATTGCTTACATGCATTACTTGTTGTTGTGTTCATTATCTTGGATTCTAAAAAGCTGATGTAGTGTGTTTAGCAAGTCACCTTTTTGTTAACTATTTTGAATTCAAATGTGATGGTTTGTGTAGTGTCATAATTAGACGATGTCAACTTGATGTCACACTAAATCAACATTGAAATGAACCCTACCATTCATGGTCCTTTAGCTATTTATAGAAGTGGATAATGTTCCACTCATATTGTGGTTTCTGAATTGTTTTGTCACAATTTTGGACATGAGGTATTTTGAGAAAGGTAGTCTAATTTTTTCTTTCCACTATGATGATTAGAGGTCAAGTATCAGGCCTTTATGACCATGTTGCATGTTCCATTGGTAGTTGTCATGTGCTTAGGACTTTTAGATGATCACAATGATCATGTGCACTTCAAGAATCTCAAGGAACTCTTTCACTATTGAAAATCTTTTGTAACAACTTCCTTGTTCTTTGATTATTAGTTAGGCTATAACAAAAGCCTTGAAGGGAATATGTTTTGATTTTGGGAAGGAATTACACATATTGGTGAGAATTTGTGAGGTGACATCTATATTCACCCTTCATTAATAGCTAGAAGACTTATTGTCAAGATTCAAGAGGCCCATGGGTGCTCTCGTACTACTTTGATTAGCCCTCTTATCAAGAAGTCTTGAAAGTAATTATAATATTTACTTTTAGGTAGGAAAAAGTAGGCCAATATTAGTTTGATGCAAAAGTTCCTTTTTGTAGCAATCCAAATAACCAGGGATGCTATAAAATGGTCATTTGTGACTTAGGAGTCCCTAGCTTATGTTTCATAGTGGTATATAGTCTACATTTCTACATAGTGATCCCCAAAGAGTCTTTAGCTAGTTCATAGGACTACACTTGTACACATAAGTCACCAAGGAGTATTTAGGTTCTTTTCATAGTGATTTTCAGGACTTGTACAAATGACTAAGGACTACGTAAATAGGATATTCAAAATGGACCCACTATTCTACTTGATTTCAAATTTTGAGATTGAGTAACTTTAGTTTTAATTTACCTAGATACGACTTGTTTAAGTGAACATATTACTATAAATTAAATGAAAATTCTTTTTTTTTCCCATATACCTTTGATTTCATCCATTTATTCTTTCAAGTTTCCTTTTGTTCAACATGATACATATTTGTATTCTACTATGAGAAAATTTGTGTACAATTTAAAAAAAAAGATTCAACATAAATATGTGAACATAAGTAAGCATTAGCATTTTGATTGAACATATATATTTGATTCTATCAACATAAGTATGTGAGCATAAGTAAGCCTAAGCATTTCGATTCAACACCTTTGTGTGATTTTATAAGCATAAGTATGTGAGTTCATAAGTAAGCACAAGCACTTTAATTGAACATATATCTATGTGATTATGTATGCATAAGTATGTGAGCATAAGTACAATAATCATAAGCATTCTAATTCAACATAAGTATACATGATTTAGGTTACATCAAAAGTAAATTGATTCAATAAACTTGCATAATTTTAGCTTAAACATGTTGGGCTCAACACACCAACATACCCAACATACATGCATTTGCATTTAATCATCTTGAAACAACATCTAGCCTTCCATGTGCAAGTACGCATGGAAACCATAAAAAAGACAACTGTCACAGTTGGGGCTAGCCTATGTGCACAACATGACCTTATAGCTAACATAGTTAAAAATGGTATTCTGGAAAACACACATAAACACACCTCTAAGGAAAAGCTAGGGAAATAGGTATAAATCGTTATGTATAGGTTTTCTCAGAACCATTATGTCCATTATAGAAGTCTTGCATAGCTTGTTTAAACTCCTCATTTGAATTCATAACGAAGGGCCCATATTGGGCGACTTCTTCATTCGATGTATTCCCATTGACGCGCCCCCAAGTTCCTTGCTAGACCCAAAAAGGGTCCAACTATGTTAAAGAGCGGAAATAATTGGAACTTGGTGCCACTCGTAGCTTCCAGCACTAAAGGGGGGGGTGAGAGGGGTGTGTTGAAAGTTCCGGGATTAGACTAGGAAGAGAGACAAGCTATTTAGTTATTCGGTCTTGCATCCAAAACCAACCAACAAGTTGGTTAAAAACCATTCTACAAACTCTTAGTGTTGGGACAAGCTGCGGGCAACCTTGGACTCACTTAACTCACCACGACCCGGACTCGGGGGAAGCCACCACCTTCCCCCATATAGTATTTTCTGCGTCTCTCCACCGCACTTACATCCGAATGGCACTTTTTCCCGTGACCCCTGAAATGGAGTCTCGAAATTGTCCCGATTTAGACTTCCAGGACTTTGGTTTTTCATAACTTTTCGCTTTAACCTCCGATTGGGATGAGGTCTAAAGCAAACTTGTAGTTCTCCTTGAGATCTTTTCAATGGTGTGTTGCACTCCACCTGCACATATCGGGATCGGGTCAATTCTCGACTTTTAGTGGTCGGGAGTCAAACTTCCAGTTTGACTCTTGGCCTTTCTTTCAGCCATAACTTGTGCTATAGATATCCAAATGGCTCATGCGAGGTCATTTTGGACATCTACACTTCAATACCTTTCCAATGGTTTAAAAAACACCTTAATGCGAAATGTTTGGCCCCTACAATCGCGTTCTGAGGTTTTGGGAGTCTCGGAGGACTCCCAAGTCCCATTTTCGGGAGTGTGAGTGGCGACCTCACACTTCCCTCAAAGTGGGGTTGCAACACCCATCAACCAATACAAAGTGTGAAAGGTCACTCCTTGTATTCCATGCATTTAATCCATCACCATCCCCCAATAACATTGTGTGATTTGGCCCAATGCATTGGTCATTTGGTTTTCCCAGCACAATGTTACCTTCCAAAATATGCACAAAGGCATTCCAACCTTGTGGAATCAATTAATGAAAGATAGAACCCGACTACATGGTGAAATCCAGATACAAAGTAGGTGTACAGTAAAAATAAATGATTTGACACCTAAATTCACCTACTATAACTACTATTTGCGCACCATCCTTTTCTACCTTTGGAACATATTTTGATTGAAGCTCTTGATAATTTGGATGAATCTTATTATAGCACCCAAAGCCCCAACATGTTATCAACTAGATTTTTTTACACCTCAAAAGTTCACTATGGAGCATAAGCTCTGAAATAGAACATAACATGGATGTTACACCACCAAATAAGGTTTTTGTTTTTTATTAATCCCATTGCTAAATCTTCATGTTACGAAAGAAAACTAGAAATTGAATGACAAACCAAGTTTAAGTTTTGACATGTTCAAGCAAGGTTACATTTTGTCTTTGGAACTAAGGTTGACCCGTAATTGAAGACCTCATTGTAATCCAATTTTTGTGGGCATCTCAAAGTGCACTATTCCCTATCATATATCATTCATTATTCCAAAAACAAAATGTTAGACTGATTTATATTAGCAAATATTAAATGACTGAAGACATTATAAAACAACCATTAACTTCAAGTTCCAACTCAACAAAACTAGTAAATCATGCTTGTAAAACTTCTAGAGATCTAAAGGGTACATCCATTTGTTCAAAACACGTTCAAATGCTTGGTTTTGTTGACACATTTACAGGACAAAACTTAAATTTTAACAATTGTAGACTCATAGAATAACAAAACACCTATGGCAACTACTCAATTTGCACCTTAAGACCTTCTCCACAATGCTTAGGTACATAGTTCTAGCAACAAGTTTATGCATGTTGGAAAAGCCAACTAAAAAGTTACATGTACATCTTTAGCGTCAAGTTTCCTTTTGTGACCCAAGAAGTCCTAGTGAGTGAATGCCCCCTGTGGAAATTTATGAACATTCATAAGTACTCTTAAGACATAAAGAGAAGTGGAGACCTCCTATGTGGGCTATAAAGTCTAGGGATGGACATTGCCAAATTTGGCAATCAAGTTGCAGGATTAGCTTAATATTATGCTAGGGTAATGTCAGCACTAACCTATGATGGACTGTGATTATCTTATTGTGTAACTATTTTTTTTTCCTTCATGTAAGAAATGTGAGGTCAACTTGAGCCCATTTCAAGCATGTAGGTTATTGTTTCAAAGTCTGCATTCATAGGAAAAAAAGATGTAAAATTGTAATCAAAATGAATCTCACACTTGGTGCGGATTTGCAGTCCTCAAGACCATAAAATTTGCAAGTCATTGCATGAAAAAGTGAGATATCAAGGAACCATTGCATACTTCTTACCTTAATGTGAGTGGTCAAGAAATTAAGCCAACAAGACCAATTGCTGCAAAACAGGTTTCACCAACAAACATATTACCACATAATAATGTTTTGAACCATCTAAACTTTGCATCCCTTATTTTTGTTTTATAGGTTAATGAAATCCATGTGCCTCAAATTATTTCATATCATCACCACAAAATGATTATAGTACGGTCTTGTTCAGACAACTCATCACTAGAATGTGTGTTTTGATATTGTGATACAACACAACCACTCGTTTAGTCTATGGTCCATCACACCATTTACTACCTCAATCATTCAATTTGAAAATGAGAAAGGTGTTTTCTGAACATATTTCAAGAATGTGATGACTATTTTTGTCATTCATTACTACCAAAATATCAAACACCCAACCAAATTCTTTGGACCAAAAAATAAAATAACAATTTTAATGTCAAACTACCAACATCCAACCTTGGTTTTGACACAACTGTAGCTCAACATTGGCTCCTATCTAATGCCATCCCCTATCAATTTCCACATTTTAATCCCACTAAGCATAAGCACAAGTGTTCATTCTTCCTACACATTTACATCCTACATAATTTACTTAGATATATAACCCACAATGATCCTTTGCTTTACAAATTCCATAGTTCAAATTTGTCAACACTAATCTTGATTACAGACAGAAAGAAGACAATTTATGCCACATTCATCAAAAACCAAAATGGCCATTTGTGACCAAGGAGTACCTAGGTTATATTTCATAGTGGTCTGTAGTCTGCATTTGTACATAGTGGTCCCCAAAGAGTCCTCAGCTAGCTCATAGTACTACACTTGTACACATAAGTCACCAAGGAGTACTTAGGCTATTTTCATAGTGGTTTTCAGGACTTGTAAAAGTGATTAAAGATTATATAAATAGGACATTGAAAGGGGACCCACTATTTTGCTATTTCAACTAAGATGATGCGCATAGGTTTGGCATTTGGCATCCCACCTACAGATCAATTGACACAAATTCATGGACTACCCTAATAATTAGAACCTCTATACATATAATATAGGTGTAACCACATAGATGTATGTCTAGCTATGAAGTTCAAAAAGTTAAACAAGCCCCTAGTATGAGAATTGTTAAATTGCACATGCAATATGAGCTTGCATATAATTAAAAAGGCTACATTTGAAACAACTAAACATGATTATTTTACAAATTATAATCAAACATTATATACTTACATTATAAAAAGTGCACTGGATCTGTTTGTAAAATAATTACAATGACTCCAGTGCATAATCCACAACTATGCCTACAACTTACACATTAATCCATTCCTTAGTACGTGAGTTAAATGTTTTTCAAATTAGCATGATCATTCAAGTAGCCCTATACTATAAGCATATTACATCCCTATATAACATCAAACCCATAGAATTGAACAATATAACATCATGAGGATTTGAACCTCAACTCCATATAGGAAATGCATGTGCCCCTTACATTGAAGCACTACTAGAAATTTGGCATTTTGCAACTGTCTTATGCAATTAATTTTCAGTTGCATGTGACACATGCAACTAGAAATTCGCCCAGTTGCCTAAGACAAGTTGCATGAAAATTGCAGTTGCATGCGATAGTCATATAATACAAGTACATACGGTTGGGTTATACGGTTTCATTCACCTATACTCTATACTAGCAATTGGTCGTGCGACTGCATGCAACTTCAGGGGTTGCGTTCACACTGCATTACATGTTAATTAACTAACCCAATTGTATGCAAACACGTGTACTTTTATTTTGTAATTAAATATTTAGTTTTAAGAATTACTTTGATTAATCTAGACCGTTTAAGTCGTAGCCGTTGGGGTGCGGACACATGTTGGGTTTAAGGCTATGTCATTGTACATGTGGCACAGATTAGGGTTAGGGTTATAGGGTTTAATTATCAGGATCATGCCATGTGCCAACCTAGTGACTGCACAATGTAGTTGCAAATGCAACTAATATTTTGAGAGTTTGAATCGCCATGTGTCACATGGTCCCACTGTTAGGGTTAGGGTTTAGTGTTTTCATCTGCTTTGTTCAATGTGCTATCTAGAATTGCCAAGAGTGCCTATCAACAACAGATCGATCAACAAAATTCTACAATCACTGAGAAACACATGCACAAGGCAAAGAACTGCATATTCTAAAAGGAAAGTTACAAAATTGTGGGAACATTTTCCAAGGTTCAACAATAGCAAAAGAGCATTGTGCAACAAAAAGGTGCTTTTCAGACCTCGACTACCAATTGATGCCAAAGAAGAAAATGTCCGCAATGGCCTAGCTTGAGTGCTATCCCTTTTCCTTGTCTGGGTTCCCGAATTCCAAAACACTATGAGATTCTTGAAGACTCCAGGGCCTGGCCCTCAGGTGTTTCTGCAGGGCACATCGTTCCCCAGTGAGAGTTATGCAACTGTCGAGGCTTTGCCAGCTTCCCTAAACAAACCCACAACATGCAAAAGGATTGCACAAGTCATTACCAAAGTAAACAATGATATGACAGAGTTGCACTCAAGGATGGTTTATATATATACCCATGTGTATATGACGGTAAAAGACTTACATGCCCAACACTGGTGGCCAGTGGGTACCTCTAATGTTTTTCTGATGATGGGTAAAATTCTTAAGATTCTTGAAAGATATAATCCAAACCATTTCAAATCTTGTAGAATTTGCAGATGTGGTGCTTACCCATTTGTGAAGTCTTTGATTGCATGAACTCCAGTTATGGGCCCCACATGTGTGCTAGTGAGTAAAACTCATTCCATATTGTCATCCACCGACTCTGCACATCTGTGAAAGAGAGTCTTTTGTGTGTTAGATCCTTGGAACGAAAAATTGCAGCCCAAAATTCAGGAAGACATGACCAAGTTTTAGTTGGAGATTTAAGGAATATTTTATTAGGTGCTGCAAACAGAGGGGGGAGAGTGAAGTAGTTGGTGCTGGCCTGGTTGCAAATGACTGGAGGACTGCCTCCTGTGGTCTTGACAGTACAGCAACTAAGCTTTCTGTCATCAAGAGTGCATGTTCAAGTTGTGTGGCGCTCAGCCATGTGCGACAGGGAAGGAGAGCTGCGGGTCATCACTCATAGATACTATGGCATAATGTTACTCCTTCCACCAGTGATGTCCCCCACATTCACACCCTAAGCATTCCTCCTTTCCCTGTGATTTTCTGAAAGAAACAAATCACATGAGATACTCTATTGAATAGGCTTGATTCAATTTGCTTCCAAAATTGAAGAGAGTTGGCACATCAGCATCTCCAGGACATCTCTGGGACAGCCCCATCAGAGTTATGTAGTCAAACACACATTCAACAAAAAACTAAAGGCACAGAAGACATGCTGACTACAGACCAGAATTGCAATGAAGGAAGGAAGAACATATGTATTGAGTGTTGGTTGATACAGAGTGGCACTCTTGGTAGCCAAAAAAATGGTTGAAAAGCTCTAGTGCTTCACTAAGCAGGAGTAGCTTAACAGTTATGCTCCTTGCTATTTCATATCTATTGGATGTTTGCCCACCTCAGTCAG
>Ga0116227_10009457_pt1 | contig 17684 bp, 12 predicted proteins | sample S1TSphgellanicum_FD_89693 | JGI IMG/M metagenome (GOLD analysis project Ga0116227, IMG submission 89693) | Host-associated microbial communities from peat moss isolated from Minnesota, USA - S1T2_Fb - Sphagnum magellanicum MG | ecosystem: Host-associated > Plants > Peat moss > Unclassified... | reverse complement strand
TATTCTACTTACAATAAACTAGGTTCCAACCACAAATAACAAATTGCAAGAAACTAATGTCTTATAGTAAATTTTTAACATGGTGTTCACATGAATTATGTTCTAGGAAGAAACAATTGTTCAAATTTTGGTGGCAGCCCAAAATGTTCAAGATGTAGGGTAAGACCAAGGTGGACCTTGTTGTAGGATTACTCATTTTCTCCTTTGATTTATAAGATTTGAAGACAATATTCTGTTAGGGTTGTTTAATTTTTGTTTGGGGTCTTTACACATTGCAAGATTGAAAAGGTTTTTGTTTTTTAGTGGGACAAATTAATGTGGCAATCCCACACCAACAACCAAACATTTTCTTTATTTGCCCCCCATCCCCCACCCCCCATGTCTAGACATTGTGTTTAATTTTTTCTTGATCAATTTCTTAAAAATATTGGTGCAAAGGATACCTATATGTTGAAATCACCAACCCCTTCCTTTGGATTTGAGCTCAATTGTTTACCCTAGAATGTTATAGTTGACAACCCATCACCAATCATACAAGCCACACACAAGGGAAGTCAAGTTCATGTGTTATTGGGCCTTATCCACACACATAAGCTATTACAAATGTTACATTTTGGTCATTTGTGCATAAACATCCAAACATAGATTTTTTAAATGGAACATTCGATCTTAAGCATGCACATGAATAGTCAAAGGCCTACACACAATCATTCATTAACTTGACCATGAACAATAGAGGCATTCAATTATCAATTGATGTTTAATTATGGGTGTGCTTAAACACTACATCAAAACAAAGTGTATTTTTTAATTGGGTGAAATGACTTGGCCATAGGTTTAGCAACTTGACACAAGTTGGTAAACCCATGGCCAAGTTGTTTTTGTGGTTGAAAAGGACATTGTTGTAGTGTATATAAATCCCAAATTTTGGTAAACTTCTAAACCCTTATTCAATCATGCCACCCTTATAATCTATATTATAATATTTATTGGTATGATTGACAATTTTTTTGTTAACAAAAATTAGGTGAACAAAATGAATAAATCAGGGGAAACCTCCTCACAAAACTTGAAAGCCCATAAATAGCACCAACCTTTTGTTTTTTGAACAAATATTAGAAGTTGGTTTCCTTCCTTCAATGTGGATGAATTAAATGAATTACCCACAGTTGGGTCACATATATATGTTTAAAGTGCGTTTATTTCCAATATTTGAATAGGGTAATGACCCATTACTATGCCTTCACTTTAAGCTTAAGCTTACAGTCCAAGTATTTAAGATCAAAGCTTGGGTCTTGCAACTAGATTTGGGTTCAATTTCCCACTAGGCCATACTTACATGTTCATTTTTATAAGTGACGAATAAATCATCCACACAAAGTCCATTTTGTGATGTTGAAATGGTAAACTACTATGATATCATTGTTTAGGTGGGGATATCAAGCCTAGGTCTCATTTTAGGTTTAATAGCCTTTAGTGCACTTCTCAATAACAATTTTGAGACTTTGTCCATACATGTGTTTTTTAAACATTTTTACCCACAAGATTATTGCAATTAACTTTTTTGTAACATTTTTTTCATGGTAGATTAAAATTCTCATTCAAAATAAGGTTATTATAAACACCCTTTCTTTTTTTATATAACGATTTATAGCATAAATGAACATTATTGTTTGTGTTTGTTGATAACCTTTTATTGTCATAATAAGGGTATTGCAAATGTTAAAGTGAAGAACAATAAGGCTTTTGCAATACTCACATCAACAAATAAATCACCATTATGTGAATCAAGTTATGAATCCTTCATTGTGCACATAACGAAACTTGCAATAATTAAATCAAATTAGGAAACTCTCTTTGTGCACATGCCAAATGTGTATTACATATAGGTATTGCAATTGCCATTTGTAACCTAACACAATACTTGCATATGGGTTCAACTATTATTTTCATTGGAAGGACAAGGAACATCTCAAGTGGTGGATGATGAGGTTTTTGCAATACCCACATCAAAACTTGCATTGTGTGTATGAATACTAGCATCCAAACTTGTAATCCTGACATCTTGTTTGTAATCTTTCATTATGTACATAACTAAACTTGCAATACTTGCATACCTTTATTAAACCTTTGTTTTGCACATGCCAAATGTGTATTACACACAACTATTGTAGTTGTCATTTGTGAACATAGTCCAATACCTACATATGACCTCTACTTCAATCTTGAAGCACCAATATGGTAAAACATGCATAACTGTCATTATTTCAGATATTAGTGTTAAACAACATGCATTACTCTCACTTTTTTACAAACTCTAATATTTCAAATCATTAACAACTTAAACATTTCAAATGGTATATGCATTCTCATGATTTAATAAACAAACAATTATATGCAAAACAATTGTATGCAAATGGGAAAATTGATTCTATATATGTGTAATTGAAGAAAACCCCTAAATCCTACCTAAATATTTCATGCCTTAATTTTTTTTAGTATCAAGAAAATGGTTTGCAAAAAAAACATATAGTGTTATAAAAGTTCCTTCTTAAAATCCTTCTATTGACTTTAAACAAAAAATTTAAATATTCCTAAATATGCACCAAATGGGCCAAAGTGGAAGTAGACCCATTGAAAATTGTGTTAGTAGACCTGACCACTAGAGCAATACTTACATCTGCAGTTTGCTTTATATTTTCAAGAATATTGAATATTGCTCAAAAATATGACAAAAGGTTCCTTGGAATACCTGGCATGTGGTTTCAATTTTGCATCATTTTTTGTGGTCACCCAAGGTTGGGTTGGAATGATGAGCAATCATCTAGGTGAGACTATGTAGATGGATAGGTGGGTAGTAAATACATATATAATGGCAATATATAAGCAGGTAGGTGGGTAGGTAGACAACTTGAGGTTTATACCAAGTGGGTAGGTGGACAAGTCAACAAGTGTGTCATGGTCGGGGGTTGTAGTTTTGGTCTAAGGCTAGAAGGTAATTGAGGGGAAAAACAAAAAATCAAACATCCACCAAAAATTAAACAAAGACCAAAAGGGTCGGCACCGAAAGGGTTAATAGTGGTGGTTAACATTGGGACATGAACCCAATTTTTTGTCCCTCAATTCAATCATTGTCTGGTGCGTTCGTGGGTGCAGGTTCACTCTTGCTGTTTCTGAAATAAAGTCTAATGAATTTTTATTTTCAGTTTTTTTACAACCAAAATTTGGCTATCTCATCCTACACATGATTGCCACTTCAGCAGTATCACAAAATTGAAAAGAAAAACATGCTGTTCACCATTTTAAAAATGTGTTCCAAGAATTATGTCAAATCTCTTGTGATCTTTATGCATGATCTGGTTGCCATTGGATGCACTTGCACATAGTTCTGGTTCTTTCAAGCCAACTACTAAAAACCACCAAAAAACTCATGCATGAGAAGGATACAGATTCAGCTAAATTCAAGATTCGTGCGCGGTGTTTTATTAAAGGGAATTTTTAATAAGATTTCTTCCAATTGTTTTGTCTTTGCAAAAGTGGTGAATTTTGGCTTGAAAAAACACATTTTTACTGTAAAATACGTTTTTCCATATATTCTCAAAAATTATATTGCAAAATAGTGAACATTCGCCACAAACAATCACTGCTCATAATACATAAGTGAATATGGCAAATCATGAAGTAATCAAAAGTAATTCATAAAAACTAGTCATGGGCAGCTTGGCATCATGATGACTTTATTGAATGTTCCATGTTGTGCACTCACCCTGTTATCCATCATTTTTGAATAAAATTTTGGGGTTTTCATGTTGGAAAGGTCAGCTACTATTCCCCAGATTCTTTCATAGTTTTGGTGTGTGCTCCATCCCATTCTCTAGCCTTTAATAATTTCACCAAACTAGCACCTTGCTAAATCTAAGAGCCAACAATTGGCTAAGCAAGTGCCCTAAAACCTTTTGCAACTGTTGGTATGATACTGGAGGTGAGAACCAAAACCCTAACCAGTTTCAAGAGGGAAGCAAGACCCTCTACCTGCACTTGCTGGTTGCCATTCGAGTGAGTGGCTAAGCCTTGGGTGAACCGGCACCCACATTGGTACCATAGTAAAATTATTCCTAAATGTTACAAACATCCCATGCTTAGACTAAATCAGGGTTTTGGAGTTCAAATCTAACATTTTTTGGGCGTAATATGGCCACTAAGAGGCCTCACTTGCAAGGGTAAAGTATCAATATGGGTGCCATCAAAGTTCCCCCTGGCTGACCATATAGGCGAGGGGACATGAAGACCTATTCTCACTATTTTGACCAACAAATTGACTGAGAAATTGTGGTGAGCGAGTAACATGGAAACCAACCCTTGAACACCTATCAGACTTAGGCTTAGTGTCTATCCCTGAGACAGGTTAGATTTTATCTGAGGGTCCCAACTAGACTCTACCAGTCCTTACATATGTAAACTCACAGTCAGGGTGTCATCAAAACATGACAGGTACCGCAGGTGTGAAGGGTCACTGGTATAGTCCTATAGCCCATTCTGGGACCCTCGGGGAATCTCAAAAAAGGTCCTGCGCTCAAACCCAGTGGAGTGCAGGTGAAACTTGTGCCAGCCCTGTGCCAATGAGCTTGACTTGGGGGTGCTAACGGCTTGGCAGTTTAGGTCTGCTGTTGTTCTCCAGGAAAAAAAAGAAAAAAGAAAATAAACAACTAATAAAAATTACAGGTTTTGAACAAAGAGAAGAGCCTGTCTTTTGAACCTTGGAGGGTTTTCTTTACCTTCCACTCAGCTAGTAAGGTCCCCACTAGACTGTACAGACCCTTACATGATTTGTAAGGTCCTAGCCAGGGGCATCATCAAAGTCTGACAGGTTTTTAAGTAAGAGAAGGGCCCATCTTTTGAAACTTCCCAAGACTTTTAATACCATACCCACTATTGACAATCAGCACTTCTTTGTTGAATATTTACTTATTTAGAAAATGTTTCAAATTTGATTTTCTAGAATTTCAAGAGTTGAGGAGTAATTATGCAAAGTACACCTTCTGTTGTGTATTTTGTAGAGTATCCCAATGGATGGGATGGGACTTCAATTCTCAACAATTTCAACAAATATCAATAAAATTTTCCTTTTTATTGGCTAGACCATTTGCAAACTATTTTGTGCTGAACATCAGTCCTAGGTATAATACCTTCCACTTGCCCTATACCAGCAGCCTCATGACAGCTACCTCAAATCCTGCAAGTTGGGTTCTCAAGATTAGCTCTTCTTCTTATATTCCAAAAACAAAGATGATATTGTGTAACAACCGTCACACAAGCTTTATCAACCGTTGCATGTTGTGGCTCTCTGTTGATCATTATCAGTTTGTTCCTGATTGGCTTCTTGGTGCAATTGTATCAAGGCTTCAATCGTTTCTACAAACCACATTGTTTACAAAATGCTTTATGGGAATTGGGCCTGTGCTAAGCTGAGATCATTGAAGCATTTGAATTGTGGACATAAAAACCCAAACAGAAAATTTCATAAAATGGGGACAAACCCTCCAAAGATTTACTGCATACTGCATAAACATGGACAGAAAACATCTGTGCTTTGTTCAAACAGATGGCAGAAAACAAAACCAAAACCAAAACCAGCAATGTACAAAAATGTGCTTCAAAGATCCCATGAAATCCAAGCCAATTGCAGGAGGTTTCTTTGTGCAAAGAATTGGCAAAGAAAAAGCATGCTGGAGTTTCTTTGTGCAAAACGGGGTTTCCATTAACATGATGGCAGTACAATTGAGAGCTGCAGGTCAAACAAATCTCCCAAACCACTTTCCAAGTCTCTGATCATGGTGCCAGGAGAATTGAGAGCTTCACCAAACAAAACTCCACCATCATCCATGGTGCCAGTACAATCAAGAGCTTCACCAAATAAAACCCTTCCAATTGCCAAGTCTCAAACATCAAGCCAATACAATTGAGATAGAGCTTCACCAAAACAAAACTCTGCCAATTCCCAGATCTTCAACAGCACACCAGTACAATTGAGAGCTTTACCAAAACAAAAACTCTGCAACTTCCCGAGTCTTCAACATAGTAGTGCCAGTACAATTTGAGAGCTTCACTGAAACAAAAACTCTGCAACTTCCCAAGTCTTCAATATTATAGTGCCAGTACAATTTGAGAGCTTCACTGAAACAAAACTCTGCAACTTCCCAAGTCTTCAACATAGTGACAACCGATATAGTTGACAGCTTCACTAAACAAACTGCCTGAAAAATCATTCCAAAATGCAGAAAAATGCTGGTCTACCTACAGCTGCTCTCATGTCTGTTCTAACTTCAAACCTTAGTATCAAATATGCTCTCCGTCATTTGTTTTTCTCCATATGTGCAGACATACATACATACATACATACATCTCTTGATTGTTGCACTCAGCAAAGTGATCCCCTGGTTGCAACAGCAACCCAAAACTAAAAGGGTGGGTTGAAGATTCAACCAAGGATCTTGCCACTGGCAAAGGAGATTGATACTGATGATGCAGACACACAAGGAGGAGAGGCTGGAAGGGGACTTAAGAAGGGGGAAAAACAGAAGCAAAAAAAATCCAATTTCAGGTGTTGCTTGACTCTGTCTGCAGAGAGAGAGAGGGAGAGGGGAAAAAAACTCCACAGTCTGGCAAAAAAATTGCAGCTAAATTAAATTATGCAAAGCTCAAAGCTCAACACAATTTCTGATCTACAAGAAGTCTACCTAAGATTCTGATGAGAGAAACTTGTTTTGTGGAAGAGAGAGAGAGAGAGATGGAGAGATTTCCATTTCAGTGATGTACATACACTCTGAGGTCTTCTTGAATCTCTAAAAAATTTCGCCAGCATGCAGTGCTCAGCATATCTCCTGGCAAGTAGTTGAGCTCCCAGAAAAAAAAGAGTGTCACAAATATCTGCAATGTTCATCCTCAGATTGTAACTGCTGGTATGCACCCAATGCATGCAGAGGAGAGAGAAGCAGCAGCATTGCAACCATAAATTCTCACAAAAAACCAAACCCCTCTTCTCTCATTACTGCAATTTGGAAAAGAGTCACACACACACAAACATACGCAGAGAGAGAGAGAGGAGTCATGGTCCTATCTGTTGCAACAGATCTAGAGAGGAGGTGAGCCAGTAAAGCTTGGAAAGGCTCGGATGTTGTGATTGACGTTGGGGGTGAAGAGATGATGAGAAGCTCCTCGACTACTGTAGCTACTGCTGGGTGTCTGCTGCTGCAATCCAGCTGCGGCAGCTGCAGCAGAAGAAGAAGCATAAGCAGCTTGTGCTGCTTGTGATGCGTGCCGATGATGATGTTGGCAATTACCAAGAGCCAGAGTTGTATTGGCAGGACTAGACAAATCCACCGCCCACGACATGTCGACGTCCAGACTTGGGACAATGTTCTTCAGCAAGTCGTGGTCATCCAGGTCTACCCAAGTTCCTGGTGCTGCAGCCGGACCTGCTGGAGTAGGCGCAGCGGGGGGAGGAGGAGGAGATGTCAGGAACTGGAGCTCCTCATGGGTGCTTACCCGGTGGGCCGGCGAAGAAGAAGAAGCTGCTCCTCGGAGACCCATTGTTGCTTGAGCTTCCTGCAGCTGATAGTACCTGTGATGAGGGAAGTTGAGGCGAGCGGATTCTCCTCGCAGTTTGTAGGCAGCTTGATCATAAGCAAGAGCTGCTTCTTCCGCAGTGTCGAAAGTCCCCAACCACAGGCGGGTACGATTCCTGGGGAGGCGAATCTCTGCAACCCATTTGCCCCAATGCCTTTGACGTACTCCTCTGAAAAGCTTGGTTTGCTTCTTCACAGGATCTGAGCCTAAGGCTCCTCCTCCTCCTAAGCGCCCAGCTTTCTCCAGCTGCTTAGAAGACTGCTGTAGTAGCTCCTCCTGCTGCATCATGGCTGCTGCTGCTGCTGTGCTAGGGCTCCAATTCATTTGCTGCTGTTGCAGCTGATGAGCAAGCTGCAGGTTCTTGCTGTAGGTGGCGGCGTGCAGACCTTCTTGTACGGGGGTTTGTCCTACTACACACTGAGCTAAAGGGATGACCCTTAGGCCTAGCTGCTGCACGCCCGTGGTATTATTCTTCACCTGAGCTGGTGCTGGTGTTGCTGCCATCCAAGACAACATTCCTGCAGCTATACTACTCGTTTGCTGCTGCTGTGCACAAGCTGCTGCTGCCTGCGGCATAAATTCAGCTGTTATTGAGCTGTTGTTGTAAGGATGATGATGATGATCAGGAGTTCTGCGGGGCCCCAGTGAGAGATATCTGCAGACGTGCTGCTGGTGGTGACTACTGCTGCCAATAGAAGAAGACTCGCTGCTGCCGCTGCCGCTGCCGTAATAGAGAAAACTTGGTCTTCGTGAGGGGGAGGAGGAGGAGGATTCCGGCGGGACTGAGGCTGCTGGCTCGGACCATACTAGTCCCGGCGGCTCCGCCCTACATGAGGACGGAGAAGTGGTGGAGCCTGAACAGCTGGAATTCTGCGGTAGAACAAAGCTTGTGTGTCTTTCTTGCTCATGAACAACACTGGGAACTAGTCTACTACCCAGGTCAAGAAACTCCTCGTCCCTCTCCCTGCGAATGCCAATACCCAATTCCAGGAACCCCACCTCCTCCTTCTCCTGCTGTCTTGCTCCTTCACTGAGGACCGAATTCAGGAAGAAGCGATGGTGATCTTCGTCTTCTTTGTTCTCCTGCCGTGGGTGGTGAATTGCTGTCATGAATTGTGGAACGAAGCTGCTGCTGCTGCTGTGTTCAGCGATGAGTGACGACGCTGGAACAAACTTGGCAGCAGGAGCCGCAGCAACAGCCATGGCTTTGAAATGATCATCCGAGTACCCTTTTCCCATCCCAAGTCGACTTAGGTTTTTGCAGAATGGACGTAGCCGGAGTCTTCCAGGTCTTCCAGGGATCTCGAGAGACTCTGCCTTCAACAAGAAAGTAAGAATAAAATTCGCAACCCAATTCAGGAATTTCTCGATCCGGTCTCTCTCTGTGTAAATCTGTCTTCTTCTTCTGCCTTCTTCCTAACAATACTGTCCCAACAACTAACTGATTCCCCACAAAATTCCCTCCACAACAACAAAAAACAAACAAAAATGGTATCGATAGATCGATCCAGCAGAATTGAATTCTTTGATGCAGCTCAGTTATTGTTTCTGCGTACAATTTTTTGGTCTGTTCAGACGATTTAAAAATCGTCTTTGGGCTTATGAAACTGCAGTTCACTGCAATTTCGCTGTGGAATAACAAAAGAGGTGCCTGCGAGGAAAGAGGTTTTTTCTTTTGGAACTCAGAGCTTCTTGCAGAGTAACACTTGCTCTCACTATGGGAAAGAGAGGGAGAGTGTGAGAGAGAAAGAGTGTCTGTGAGAGAGAGCGTGTGTTTGTGTGTGGGGGAGTTGAGTGAAGAATGACGGGATGTATTTTGGAGTCTGCTTTTGAGCTTTCTTTTTCACTTAGCTTTAATTCTTTTTTTCGCCAAGCAGTCCCAGAAATTTCCTAAATTTGGAGGTAGCATTCCAGAGCGCAATCTGTTATCTGCAAAGAGGTGGGCATTTCGAGAAGCGAAATGCTCACAAATGAAACGCTTCTTGAAATGCCGCCTCTCTTTTTTTCTTTTTTGTCATGTGATACCCTACACAAAAAAACCTGGGCACTCTTTTTTAGTGTATGTGCATGGCACTTAATTTGTAATACAACAGCAAGCATTTCAATAAAGGTAATGCGCTCCTCTAAGGGAATTATGAATTATGCTTTTCAAAACGCTTGCTATTATTTTTTTTAAATTAAAAATTAAAAGCACGACGATTTTTAAATCATGTAAAGCCCTTGGAGGCGGGTTTTATTGGAATCAACCCCATCCTAAGCTTCACCTTACAGGGCCCTTATTCCAGGAAAACCTACCCCCATGGCTTTGGCTTTACCCTACATGTAAAGATCTGCCGAAAATTTTCTAGTGTTAGAGGAAGGCATTTTCTAAAATGGAATTCTACCTCAGTAAAAATATCCTCACGTGTAAGGTAAAGCTCAGGGTGGGGGCATTTCCAAAAGGGCCTAGGATGAGCCAGTATGTATCCGACTTCAGCCTCACATTTTGGGAATGTCTCCCACCTATGGCTTCTACCCATCATAGGACATGGGAACCTAAAACATAAGGGTAGCTAGATCACAAGGTGTAGGAGGGGAGTTTTCTTTTGCCTACTTTAAGAGGGGGAATGATCTTGTGCCCATAAGTAGGCATAATAGGCATAAGGTCCCTCACTCTCTCAAAGAGTTGGCACAATATCCCTAAGAGAGATGTTCATGGATATAAAGGTGCCTTCCAAATACAATAGGGAAAAAGCTTTGATTGCTTTACATGTAGGGTAAAGCCATAGGGTGGGGGCCATTCCCAAAATAAGGGGTATAGGAGGATGAGGCTGTCAAGGGGTTTAGGAGGACAAAATGGTCATTTTGGGATTTCCCACAACCCTTGGGCGTTACCAACTATAACACATGATGGGAACCTTATTATAAGGCTAGAGATCCTTAGATCTAGAAACAGGAGGCATGGGAGGAACATTACACCTATCTAAGAGGTGGTCTTACACCTACTATTTTGCAGTGACCTTAAACCTATAGATCCCTCCGGCCACACAATGTCCCTCCCATTCCTAAACAGTGGCAAAAATATCCTTGCTCTGTTGTGGGATATATACAAATATAATGTGATCTTAAAAAATATTGGGAAATTTCTACAAGCTCCTTTAGAAGGAGCACAACAGTCCTAGCAAAATATCCTCGCAGTTCTTGGAGAGAATAAGGTGAATGAGGCTACTGCACATGTAAAGGATGTTGTTTGTTCATACAGCACAACGGTGTCTGCCAGGAAATTGCTGTAACTTCTAATTATATGCAATTGTGGGTCTCACAAGTGTTGGCTCCGGATGCTTGAGTGACATTCTACAAGAACCAAGATTTAACCCAAAAATTTATTGGGTCAACACAAATATCTTTGACTACAGATTTGTAGGTGTTTGTTTGCTTTTGGGTCCTAGCTGGACTCTCTAAGCTGTTTTTTAATTTAAATAATTAATTCTCAATATCAAGTTCATTTTGCAATCAAATTCCCTAACCATGTTACAGGGTTCCATTCACTATTGGGCAGACATTGTATTACAAAGAGACCAACCAAATCCAAAATTCTAAATTCTTCACAGATTGGCTACCAGCTGGGTCCTCATAGGTCTAGAAATTCTCAGATTAAGTACCAGGTGATACACAGTAAAAGAGAATGTGATTTTTCTCACACAAAAACTGCGTCTCATGACAATATGTGTCATTACATAATGCCAAATTGTCATTTAAATGTAATATATACCCCACAGTAAACACCACGTATTGTACATTGTGATGGATGGAAGTTGAAATCACAAAGTTCACCTCACAAATGTGTCACGAGCCATGACTTCTCATGTGAGAAAAACTACATTCTCCTGTAATGTTATTATACATGTTCAGATTGGCTAGATGCAATAATAGTTGTGATTTTTTAAATTTGATACCAGCCAATGCCAAGATTGCTCCAGTATTTCATGGTGATGTTTTTACCTCCATTCACAATGGTAAATTGCATTTGAATATGTTTTAATAATTTCTGAAGGAAAAAAGAAGCAAGGAAAAAGCAATGAATTTCTTGACTTTCAATCTCAATTCTCAAAATGTACTTCACACACTTCAATATTGAAAGTCATCAAATCAAACAACAATCGTTATCTAACAAGCTTTTCAACTGCAAATGAAAAATAACTATCAAAGCTTCCAATTCCACTTGCCCAATGAAAAGCCAAAAAGCATTTAAGGAAATATAAAACATAAATTTTTGAAACCTTGAATCTCTATTGATATTGCATAACACTCATTGATGAGAAAGAGCAATATTGGTCTTAATTTGTATAGTTAAAAATATGCACTAAGCATGTTGGGAATCAGTAGAGGTATCATTCCACATCCATATGGGATAATACATTTTTGGTTCACTGTCAGGACTCAGCACACACCAGATAGATTGAACCAGTTGTTTGTGGTATTAGCAAAATCAAAGGACTACACAACAGAGGAGTTTGCAACACCAATCAGCACAAGTTTCCAAGTAAGGTAGCCCAACCCCCCCTACTGTTTCCCCACCCCCCCAATCATGCCTCCCCTATCACCTCTCCCACCCCCAGAAATTCCTAGTGTTCTTCTCCACATTGATTTTAGCGGTTCTTCTTAGTTCTGATCTCCACTTGTCAATATAGTAGAGTAATGGAGGCTGGCTGTTGGGGCCCAATTGCCTGCTGAGCCGTCAAACAAAATTGTGCTTGCCATGAAAAAGGTTAATGGATATATCTCAGGAGAAGGAACAGCCGTCCTCCAGGTGGGTGCTTGATGGAATTGTTGCGTACAAACTTAACTCAGACAAAGGTGGATCGAACTAAGATTTGGGGGACCACCACATTGCCGACCATGATTACATTCATTTGAGTACAAGACCAAATTGTTCATGAACACCCCGTTATGAAGAGACAAGTGTTTATTTTGTTCAACGGATGAATACTAAATTTGGGGTTGTTTGGAAGGCCCCAAGATGATGGCAATCTTCTATGTTGGTACCACAAATGAGTCCACTTAGGTGGAGTTTACCATCTGAAGTTCTTGACCTAAACCAGGGTCTTGCAGACGCTGCTTTTTGACTATGCAGCTCCATTTAGGAAAGTATTCTAATTGAGTTCAACACTCTACAGAACATCCAAAAGAATGAAAAGGATCATTGTCGTAATGTTTCAACAAATGAGAACCTTGGAATTGATAGATCTTTCATGAGGAGTGGTGGGGTATCACAGTTTTGTTCAAATCACTGTTTGCAGTTCAGTATGCTCATGGTGGGCTTGAGCGACCCAGCACCCACCACTGCACCATCCAAAAAATCCGGTTTTGCGGTTTTTTTTTTTCGATAGGATGAAACCCAACCCAACCCCAGGACAGGGTTCTGGGTTTTTTTTTCCCCCTCACACCGCCTGACTTTAACGATAAGTTTTTTTTTCCTTCCCCCATCCGCTCCCTATTTATCCCCTACCTCCTGCTTTTTCCTTCCTTCCTCTTTTCCCTCCCTTTTTCACCTCATAATTTTTCCTTCTTTCCTTGGGACCTCTTCTTTCTTCGGTTTTCTTTCTTATTTCTTTGTTTTTTTTTTTTCCTATTTTCTGTTTTGTGTAGCTTTGTTTGAGGTCTTTGTGATTTTTATTTTTTTTCTCTCTTTTTTTTTTGGTGTCTTTATTTGAGATTATTGTGGTTTTGTTTTTTCTTTCTTACTTTTGTTTTTGTGTGTGTGGAGCTGTGGAAAATGAGAACATGAGCAACAAAAAAATGGAGGAGAGAGACGAAGAGGAAAAGCAACATAAGAAATAAATGGAGGGGGTGAGTTTCTTGCAGTCCAGTCCAAACCAACAATGGTAGTAGAGGTTTGTTGCCATTACCATGAGCTCTTGATTGCTGCAAAGGTTTGGTGCTTTCACCCGGATTTTTTTTTAAAAAAAAAATTATTTCTCTTATTTCTTTTTTGCTTTCAGTTTTTTGACTTTTTTTCCCCCTTTTCTCTCCTGTTTTTTTCTTAGTAATTTTTTAAATTCTGGTTATATATATATATATATATATATATATTCTTTTTTTTTTCTTTTCCTGTTTTTTGTTTTCTATACTTCTTTAAAATCATGGTTTTATGTTTCTCGTTTTTATTTTCTGTAATTTTAAAATATATATTCCTATCTTGTTTCTTCTTCTTTTTCTGTTTATTTTTTGTTGGTTTTCTTCTTCTTCTTTTTTGGTGTTTAAAAAAGAAATCCTGGATTTTTTCTAGATTTTTTCCCCCTGTTTGTTTGCTTTCTTTACTTTTTGAAAATTTTTGTTTTATATTTATTTATTTATTTCTGGTTTTGATTTTTTGTACTTAAAAAAATAAATCTCTCTTGTTTCTTTTTCCTTTTTATTTTAAATGTTTTTTTACTATATTTTGGGGGCTTTTAAATTTCTGTTTTTATGGGTTATTTTTCTTTTAAATTTTTTTTGTCGTTTCTCTTGTTTTTGATGATTTTCTTATTTTTATTTTTTATAATATTTTAAAATATTATTTATCTTTGTTTTTTCTTGTTGGTTTTCTTCTTTCTTTTCTATTGGTTTTCTCAATACTATTTTTAGGTTTTTAATTTTAATTGTTCTTTTTGTTTATGTTTTGTTTGTGTGTGAGAGAGAAAAGGTAAACCCCTCCTTTGTGTGTTGGGCAATTGTTCAAACAAGAACCCATGCCACATGCAAATGGGATCACTTGTGAAATGATGGACTATGAATAAAATCGACAATGATTCCCACATTGGTAAAAGTCAACCTTTTCAAGTTGCTCATTTTATTAAGCATTTGATGTGGGGTCCATCCTCCCCATGTAATGCACAAATTAAATGAGATTTTGTCAGTTTAATTTGAATTAGCAAAGTTTTTTATGCAAAGGGCCTTAGAGATGTTTGGGATAGTAAAATTGGACAAGATTTTCATCCAAAAGGAGCATGAAAACGAGATCATTTGACTTGTGAATACCATGAATTGGAGATGATTCATGCCAAGTAAGTTCCATCACATTCAATCTTCATTTCAAATTTGCATTATGCTTCAAACATTTGTTTTCCAAATTATACTCATTGGTTTGTGTGTATGTTCATTTTAGGATTCAAGGTACCACCAAAGAGGCCTTTGTAGCTAATTCAATGAAAATAATTTGGCAAACTGGCAATTATACCATTGACAATATGTCCAATTTGCACAAACTACAATGGCACACTATCATAGTGTAAATGGATTATCATTGAAATCTATTAGTGAGAGTTCTAATGAGAGTGAAGGTGAGAACAACTAGCTTGACATTCCATTTTTGGACTAATACACATGTTGTACCATGTGTATGGCATCCATGAATTTTTCATGCCACATTTTTGTAGATTATTTTAACCTCCATGGATATAGCCCATTGGCATTGGAAATGAATGTATGTAAAGATATCTACTTGAAAAAAGTTTGAATTTTATTTGTACATAAACAAGGTTACTAAGATCCATATATAATGTATGTGCATGTGCATCTTGCATTAAACAAAAATTTGATTGGATGTATTGCTAATACATGAAGGTATTGCAATTGTAGTCCAAACATTTGTGGAAGTTCCATTAAAGCCTAAAGGCATGATTTTGTGCAATACCTTCATCATAAAAACAATCCCCTATTTCATAGTTAGAACTTTGAAATAATCTATACATGCATGATGAGGGATTGCATTTACACTTTTGCTATGCAATACCTTCAAAACAAAACAAAACATGTTCCATCAACTCTATCCTTAAACTTAATACACCCATAATGGTATTTAATAAGCTTTGATTGTTTTTTGGTCCATGCAATACCTTTACCCCTAAACTTAACCTTAATACACCCATGACAGTATTACATAACCCCAATAGGAATAGGTAAACCAAATAAAGGTATTACAATTGAGCTAAATTTCTTTACTTTAGTATTATGTGAGGCCACAATTAAATATTGGTTAATACCCATATTAAGGTATTGCATATAGGGTCAACAAAAATTACTTCCAATATGTTTTCAAGGTATTGCATTTTTGAATTAGATAAAATGAATAATTTCAATTAGCGTAAAGGTATTGCAAAACACCAAAATGATCCAAAGGATATGCACTATTTTCATGAAAATAATGTAGATGTGAATATGGTTGGATATGACATTTGTATTATGTCCTTGGGGTGTTGCATCACCCTAATAAAGGTAATGCATGTGTGAATTAGGTTAGATATGATATTGTTAATGTGTCCATAGGGTGTTGCATTATTCAATTAAATAATATGAAAAAAACCTACGCATGAAAGTATTACATAACAACAAAATAATTTAGTGCATTTGCATCATTTTGATAAAGGCAATGCATGTGTGAATTGGGTTGGATATTATATTGATAATATGTTCATAGGGTATTGCACATATGAAATAAATGAAATAAAATAATTACAACTAAGCCTACTTGGGTATTGCAAAACAATAAAATGATTTAGTGCATTTGCATTACCTTGATGAGAAGGTAATGTATATGGGCATTAAGTTGAATATGTTATTTCCAATATGTCCTTGGGGTATTGCATTTTTTATTAGATGAGATGAAATTAGTTTAATAGGATTGAAAGTATTGCATTATAGTAAATTTATCGTGCTCATGCATTAGTTTGATGAGGGTGTTGAAAAAAGAAATCAAGTGCAATATGATATTTTCCCTTTGCCCTAGCAGTATTGCATTTCAATAAAATCATCCAATGAGTGTGGATTACTTTTATGAGGGCAAGTGATGATTAATTCATTTATATATGATTTTTGCAAGTTGTGCTAAAGGTATGGCACAAGTTTGAAATCTAATAATTTTGAAGAAGTTCAATAAAGGTATTGTAAGAACAATTACATCGATGGATTGATGTTGCATGAGTAAAGATATCAAGTTCACTTGCAATACCTTCATATGGGATTTAATTGTTGAGTTTTATAAGGCTACAGAAATCTAGTTTAGTTGCAATACCTTCAGTTAGTTGGTTCATTGCACCTTTATTTTTGATAGTCATAAAATTACATGGTCTAGTAGGGAGGTAGGTAGGAAGGAGAATGAAGCCACCTATTTGGTATATTGCAATACCTTCATCAACCTACATTGTCATTGCCTTGGTGGAGATTTAGTGCATAGGTACATTGGTAGGTAGGTTGATGGGAAGGTAGGTTGATCGAAAGGTATGCAAATGGGTGGGCAAGTGGGCAAGTAGGTAGGTAGGTGGGGGAGGGAGGAGGCTAGGGTGCATAGGCAAGTAGTCTAAATGTAGGTAGGCAGGTGAGACCTGGGCAGGCATGGGGGGTGAAAAAAAAAGTTCCCAGAAAAAAACCAACCTGGGCTGAGGAAAGAAGAAAAAAAAGGTCAACTTGAGTTTGCCACCTTGGTTAACTCGGGGACAGGGAGGGACGAAAAAGGTGCACCCATCAGTGCACCATCCATCCACATTGGTGCACTGTTGGGTGCTAGTTCACTCTGGCCCTCCCGGTGGACTTGATCTTAGAAGTGGAATGAAATATATAGAAGAGGGGAGAATGGTTGTTGAATGATATTGTTCTGGCCCCTCCCCAGAATTCAGAAGTTAAAAACGCTCTCTAAATTTCATATGTAAAGCACTCTTACATTTCTTAATGTATAACGAGGGTACCATATATTCAAGAATATCCCTCCTAGAAAAAAGGAGCCTAATATGCATTACATCTTAAGAGTGGGAGGGAGATCATGCCTACCTATAGCTGTAAGATCCCTCCCACTCTTAAGGAGTAGGTGTAAGAACCTTCTCCTTCTTACAGCTTGTAATAAATGTATGTTTAGTTTCATATAACCTTCATCAGGGGCTTCATGATGGGCGGCAAAGTTCATAGGTGGAGGACATTCCCCAAAAGTGGGGGGGGGGGGGGGGGGGGGCCCCCGGCCGTCGCCCCCCCCCGCGGGGCTACCCCCCCCCCTAAATATTTAACAACCCCCCAAGACCAACCCCCCCAACACAGTGGGGGGGGGGGCT
>Ga0116227_10009456_pt1 | contig 17685 bp, 14 predicted proteins | sample S1TSphgellanicum_FD_89693 | JGI IMG/M metagenome (GOLD analysis project Ga0116227, IMG submission 89693) | Host-associated microbial communities from peat moss isolated from Minnesota, USA - S1T2_Fb - Sphagnum magellanicum MG | ecosystem: Host-associated > Plants > Peat moss > Unclassified... | reverse complement strand
TTGGTCTATAGTTTTTTAAAAATGGTTTGAAGATTCAATGTAGATTTTCATGTTTTAAAAAATTTCCATGTATTTACATAAACCCATTAGTATAAGCATGTTTGAACATCATAAATTACTCAAACAATTGGGGGTGTTCATAATTATTTCATGATTCTATTATAGCTACATGGAATTTTTATTTTTTTTCTAGACTTTCTATTTATCCCTAATTTTCTTTTGCCAAAAAAATGGAAAGTGATGATGTTATTTCCTATAGACAAATAATTGTCAAAAAGGCTTATCTTTCATAGGAAAAAACTTGTGCATCAATGAAGTTCAAGCTTCCAACAATTTCATTGCACTATTAACATCATTAATCAATTTCCAATGATGATTTTACAAAAGGTTTGTAATATTGGTGCTAGACCCATGATCCACATCTAGATATTTGATTACATCCTTTCAACAACTTATATATAAAGTGACCTTTACATAGGCAATAAGTTCTCTATATTTCAGTGATGAGTAATCGGACCTGGTATATGGGGGATTTTTTTTAGAAACCTTGGAGTGGTCCTTTGGAATATAATATGGAAAAGTTGAAAATATGTAATTCAATTGTTTCAATTTTTTAACTATATAAAAATAGATATACAATTTTAATATTATATTATATTTATTTTCTTAGTTAAATACATATTGGACATGTATTTTTTCAATATCATTGATTTTTTTTATAAAAATACTCATATTAATCTTTGAAATAAATAATATTTTAAAATTCAATATGTCAATGTTTATTTTATAATTACTTTTCACTTATGTTAACAAGGACCAATAGTTGTCCACTTTATCAGGCTTTCACCCATCCACACTTTATTATTAGATTTATTATGTAATTAAATAAAGAAAATGTATAGATAAAGACATTAATTTCTTAAGGGGATTCCATTAAACAAGATTGTAAGGGTGTAGCCATCTTTGTCTACACTAAGCACACGCACCAAGCTAACATAATTAATGAAAGAGGCACTTCATAAGCAATCCATAGCATTGGAGATCCAAGTAAAAAATCACAAGGCAAGAAATATTATATCATGCATAAGAAGGTATCTAATTTTCCACCTACATCTTCATGACATGTTGTGTGTTGAAAATGTGGTGAAAAGTTGTCATACATGTGATTTGGAATTTGGGACGTCTTTGACAAAAATTTCTCCATATTAAAGTTAACTATTTCTTCTTGTGACAATTTGAAATTTTGTTCACAATGTGTGTGTGTGTGTGTGTTTTTTTTTTGAAAATATTTTTCTCAAGGTTGAATGTAAATCCTTTCTCCAATCCAAATATTTCCCATGGAACCTAGTTTTGTAATTGGAGAAAAATGAGAAAATAATCCAATGGTATAAAATTTCAGAGTGTCAACTAGAGTATGGGGAAAGTGTGGTGAAGATTGATGTATTCATGTAGTTCAAGCCAATATTAGTCTAGGCGATAAGTTTGGAAGATCAAGGCTAGTTTCATATCTAGCTTCCAAGATTTGCCTTTCAATTCATATTTCCTTAGTAAAGATTTTGCCTCAATGTTGATGGACAAAAACTTGTGTGTGATTTTGTGAAATGGGTTTTGGTTGGTTTGGTCACATTTTATATGTTTGAAGGTGTTTCCTTCTTTTCTTCCAAAAAGTTCAAATTTTTGTGTGGATTACCCACAATTTCACCTCAATGTTGATGGACAAAAACTTGTGTGTGATTTTGCGAAATGGGTTTTGGTTGGTTTGGTCACATTTTATATGTTTGAAGGTGTTTCCTTCTTTTCTTTCAAAAAGTTCAAATTTTTGTGTGGATTACCCCACAATTTCACCTCAATCTTGATGGACAAAAACTTGTGTTTGATTTTGTGAAATGGGTTTTGGTTGGTTTGGTGCATTTTATACATTTGATTCCTTTCAATTTAATTAAAAGCAAAGCTTTATTCCAAGAGTGGGGACACACCGCATTAAAAGGGTTGAGAGCATCTTGGCATGATGTCCCACAACACCTTTTGGGATGTTGGTTGTCCCCCAATACTTTGGTTTCCAAATTCATGACAAAAGATCATATTATATACATTGTTCTTTTGTTCATGATCCATTTATGTTTTTTTTCCCCCCCCCCTTTAAGTTCAACTTTTGGAATTACATGGTGGATTGGTACATGTTGGGTACCATGTTGACGGTCTCCAACCAACTAATTCTTTGGAAGTTGCCCCCTGCCCCCCAAAGACTTGCAAACTTTAATGAACACTTTCTCTCAAATGTCAGTTCAACTTTCTTCGCCCTTGTGTTTGACACTCCTTGTCACATGCGCACCCAAGAAGTCTTGGATGACATGCACTTACTTATGCTTGTCAAATGGTATCCATGGAAATTCCCTAAGTTTGGACAATAGCAAAAATATTATATTCCTTAACGCCTCTCACACATTAAAACAACAAGATGCGTGTAAGAAAGCCTCTCGCCACACACTACAGAAATATTGATGTTTACAACATATTGTTTACCCAAATGTGCTAACCCTTGAAAGATTGGTTGGCCTTAATTGGGAAAGTCGGGATCTTTTGAAACTTTGACAAACCTAATTGGGACATATATATATATATATATGGCTTTTACTTTATTTCGTCATTTTTACTTGTTACCCATATACCCTTGTTATAGTAGAAATGGTGAAATAAAAGTAAAAGCCACCTGTTGAGAGGCATTATGAGAATTTTTATTTTTTTTATAAAAATTATGATGAAATTTTGCTATTTTGCAATTTTTTATTTGAGAAAGAATTGGGGAAAAAAATTGCCACCAAAAAATAATCACTTTTGCAAATCAATTTTCTTTTTCTTTTTTAAAAAACTTTACAAGTGTTATGACCAATGTTTTTTTCTTTTTTTCTTGGTTTTTTTTTCTGAATTTGTGAGGTAGGTGGGTTGGCTACCATCCACAAGAGGACTTGGCCAAATTTGGCTACAACTCAGAGAGGAAAGTAAAAAAGTTTGGCGACATACTACAACCTACTGTTTCTTAAAATGGCGATTTTAATTTCAAATTTTCCTCATAATATGGCGAAATTGGACTTTGTTTTTCTCCCAAAAAAAAGCTTTTGAACTTGTGCCACTGGCATTTATTTTGTGACCAGGATGCAAGAATTTGCCAAAAATAGAAACACTGGTCACTAACCAGAGTTGAGTAATTCTTTGCCATACCTCAATAGAATGGGAACCTAGTTCCGAGTCTTGTTCCAGTTTTGAAAATCAGACCCAGTTCCGATTTGGCGGTTACTAACCAGAACCAGAATCGGCCCTTCAAGCAGGTTACCCACCTACCCACCCACCGACCCACTCATGCAACATTGTTAATAACTAGTAAGGCCCAATAAGGGGTCACAAAATGAGGTTTTCTAGGGGAAAAAATGAATTGATCTAGGGATGTTCGGTTACCCGGGTGATGTTCGATGGGGGCTCATACAACACGAGAAAAAGGCCCAAGAAATTTGTGATGAATTTTTTTTTAAAAAAATTTGGATGAACCTTTGATGAAGGCAAGGAGAACGGAACCGACTCCATTAGTGTTCAAAGCACAAATTGAAAAATCAGCACTACCTACCAAAACTCCATTATCATACCTACCATTCATGTCCCAACAAACAACAATAATTCTCTTAGAATCTAAAATGTGTGACTATTATTTATTTATTTATTTAATGTATTTATGTACATAGATTCTAGAATGGAGGCACCTGAGTTTTTTTTTCTTTTAAAATAAATATAAATAAATAAATAAATAAATAACAAGAAGATAGAAACAAAGAATGAAACAAGAATGCCATTATATGGGTAGCACCCAAAAACTAGAAGCTTATTTGTTGAAGAGCCAAAACCCGTCAACCATTACAAATCCCAACACAAGTTTGTTTTTTAAAAAAACCAAAAACATTATCACAATACCATGTCTAGATCTTCTCCATGTAATATATAGATGTCACCTCAAAAAATTGATTAATTAAAATAATAAATCAAAATAAAATTCAAATTTAAAATTTAAAAACTATAAACGAAATTATAAACAAGAAAATGTGCTCAATTAGTTACAATGGAATGCTTAATTACTTACTTAGGTTATTACACAAGTACTCCGTAAGTACCTTGGATGGTTTAGGGTTTAGGGTTTATAAACCATCCAAGGTACTTACCGAGTACTCGTGTCTAATTTTCTGGGAAAGGGCTGCTTTTACTTGTTTGCTACCTTGTACTAACTATCACATCCGGGTGTTGGGTTTGAACCTACTTCATTGGGAGTGACAAAAGCTTGTATGGCTTGTAAGGGGGGGTTGAGGGGAGGTGGTGGTGGTGGTGGTGGTACTTGTGCAACCAAAGTTGTCATGTAAAAAAATTGTGCTACCTTTGTCCTCACTTGGAGCAAATGGATAGACTCAAAAGCTCAAGAAAAGCATAAAGTCTTTAAAAGTTCTCTAGAGATTCTTGAAGGCAAAAAGAGGGCGGGGTGGTCCCCCTCCCCCGCTCCATGAGTTCCAACCCATCCATGATTCGTCATGGTATCTTTTGCATGTCAGTTTTTGGTCCTAGATGATGAGTTCTTAGAGTCACATAACAAGAGCTAACTTTCTTTTCCTTCAAAATCACTTTAATTACTTACTTGTGTTCTTGCACATGACTCTAGTACAAAAAATTAGATTCGGTGCCTACTTTGTCACTTAGTTTTATATCATACTTTTAAAAGTTCTTTTCAAACCGATACCAACTTTTCCCATCAAAAGGTTCGAACAAATTGTCTATATAACCACATATATTATTATGTAAGCTTCCCCATTACTCGGAGTCAGAGATTGTTTCCTTGCCGGCTATTAGTACATACATTCTTCTTCCATTGCTCCTTTTTATTTTTTATTTTTTTAAAAAAAATTTAAAAAATTTAAATAAATTTTTAATGTTCTAAATGGTTGGTTTGTTGACCCATGTACACATCCAAATATATGTAAACATTGCAAACTACTAAGCCTTTATTTTTGGTACCATTACTAGATGTGGGCAAGGAATTACTTTGTAGTAAATGATACCATATACTAGATATATATACAAGTTAGACTAACCATTGTTAATATAAGGCTTGTGTGGTGTGTAGGTTTCAATTTGGATCAAGGGTGGACAAGGCATGCCCCAATTGTAATCAAAGAGTAAAGCTATAATAAAAAATTTCATGAGTCGCTATTTTTTTTTCTAATATTTTTTTTTCCTTTTTCTTTTAACCAAAAAATTGGGAAATTACTGAAAGTGTTTTGTTTCTAGTGTAAAATTAACTATTTTTTCTATTTTTTTCAAAAAATCTCCAAACTTTTTATGTCAACAAAAAAGAATCCAAATTTTTTTGGGGGGGATAGATGGTGTGAATTTTGAGATTGACCCAAAAAAATGAGGTTTATTTCTTGTATTAAAACATGTGGAAGTCAATTTAAGCTATGGGTTAGCAAGCATTTAATTAGAATTGATATATGAATTACCACATGTAAGGTAATGCCCTAGGATGGGGACATTCACAAAATGAAAAGGCCTAAGGGGCCTAGGATGAGATGATTTATACATCTACTTCTTACAAGTGCAAAGGGTCTTACACCTATAAGTAGGCATAACTATTAACATCCCTTCCATTCTTAAGGAATAGGCATAATAGAAGCTCAAGAGATCTTACACCTATTAGTAGGCACAACCATTAACATCCCTTTAATTCTTAAGGAATAGGCATAATAAAAGCGCAAGAGATCTTACACCTATAAGTAGGCATAAATATTAACATCCCTTTAATTCTTAAGGAATAGGCATAATAAAAGTGCAAGAGATCTTACACCTATATAAGTAGGCATAACTATTAACATCCATTTATTTCTTAAGGAATAGGCATAAAATCCATTGCTCTTTTCTCCAAGAACCATCCAATATTCATGGATATAATAAGGTGCCTTTCAAATACATGAGGAAATTTCTCAAGAACTTTTGATGGCTTCTCTTTCTCTCTTTTGCCTTCCTTCCTTCCATCCTTCCTTCCCATTTTAATATTCTCTTGCAATGAAAGTTTGTCAGAACGTACAAGAATTAGTAACTTTTAGTAGCAATCCATGCATTGGTAGGGAAGGCTTTCCTTGCCATTGAGTGTGTGAATGAAACATTTGCATCAACTAGGCTAGATTAGGAATATTGGGTGTTCAATTTGACAATGTCAATGCTAGTCAAAGGTCAAATGAAGGACACAAAACACTTCTTCCAAAAAGTATCCCTCTCACATTTATTATTATTATTATTATTATTAATTTATTAATTATTTATTAATTTATTAATTTTTAAATATAGCCCCCAAGAAAAAGTGTACCCATGAAATTTGAACTTTTGCTGAATTTATTGGGAAGAGACAAAAGAGATCCCATTGGTGTAGGATTTGAATTAAAAATTTTGGCTCCAACTTGACCTAATGTGTGAGTGACATCTAGACTACTAGAATAGAAACACTCATCACCAAACACTCGAGGGGTAAGTGAACACTTAAAAAGTTTAGAGAATGGAACGTTAGCAAATAACATTTTGTTGTTAATCGTTCAATGATGCTCTAAAATCGAACGACTTAATTTTTGACCTTCCATTAAGAGAAATTGTTTTTATGTTTGATAATGAGTATTTCTCATAGTTAAAAGTATTGATTATTGAGCATTTTACACCATTTATTTTGTCATAAATAGGGTTTGTCAAAACTAAAAGCTTATAAAAAATCAAAACTAAATAACTTTTTGAAGATAATTGTTTGTAATAAAGTTAACAATGTTAAATAATAGAAGGGATATTGTTTGTGTATGAAGTTTGACATGTTCAGTTAAAGAATGCATTTCAATTGCACACAAAAACATAAATGTTTTAAAAAGTCGGACTATTTGTTTTAACCTCTCCTATTTTGGGATATTTTATCTTATTCGATTCAAACACAAATGAAGGTTTGTAAACCATTATGTGGGCCATACATGAAAGGTTACCTAGACCTTTTGAATATCCAAGGTTAAAAGTGACAAGAAAATGTATGCAAGTTTCCTAAGAACTTAATTGTTCTTTCACCAACCTATCTAACTTATGTGTGAATATGATGGACGAGGATTTCCATTGAAGTAATGCATGCATCTAATGAAAATCTTTAAATCCAATAAGGGAAAGTTTTAACTTGAACTTCCCATAAAGGGAAGAGTTGTTACCTACATGATGAGTTCATTCTTTATCTCTCAATATTTGTCCTAAGGTTGAAATGGGTTTATTTGACCACACCACAATGTTTACAAATTGCCTATTTTTTGAAATGTTGGGAATACTTTTTTGAAAAGGAAGGGACTAAGATTGGTTTATTCCACCACATTTTGGAATTGCAAGTTGAGAGATGGATAAGCCATTATGATGGTTAAGTGTGGGGAATACCCTAAATGTGAAATAAGAAATGAATACTCCCCCAAGAAAATGAGAAATTGTGACAAACACATTATTTTTTAATGACAATAATTAGTGATTTTTGGGTATGTTAACTTGAATGGCAAAGTAAAACCTAAAAATCAACTTTGAGGATAATTGAACATAGTCTCTTATATTAAACATTATTTGGGGTGAATTTGCTATGTCGAGTAATTAGGATTGAAGCCATTTTTAAAAATTGATTATGATGTAAACCTTAAGCCCCATGTGCCCCATGTGGTCAAATGCACATGGGGGAAAGATTTAAGCTTTACTTGATTGCATTTTCATTCAATTGAGTTCATATGAATATATTGTGATAAATCATTGGAAAAGATAAACTTTACTAATTAGGGTGATGTTGATAATTATAAATGAGGTCTTTCTTTTGTTTTGTTCAAATTTCAATACAATGTGCCAATTTGATTTGAAGTGATTTTGAATCTAGTGTTTGCAATGAAACTCAAGTTTACACATCATATACATTCAATCACATTTCATCAATTGTAAGTTATTTTAAACATGTTATGCAAGATACATTTTAGTTGCAAGATCCAACGATGATTGTAACATTGGGCTAGTATAGGATTCCCATGTCTAGGTTTTAGTAATTGTCTTGTCATTTGATTGTCAACTCCTAGTAGCCCAATAATGAAGTGTTGTTTCTTCAACCCATATTAGCAATGAAAGGATTTTGCTATCTCCTAATAGCCCAATAATCAAGTGTTGTTTCCTCAACTCATATTAACAATGAAAGGATTTTTGCTCTTGCTTATTTAAGCTTACTCATCACCATCATGCATTGTCTCAATGCATCATCGAAGATTCTATGACTCAATTTTCTTTAAAAACCTACCTAGTTCTAAATCTTGGAAAGTTCGATTACAATATCCCCAAGCTTTTGGCTCAATTGTCTAACAAGCTTTGTGGCATGTGGGGTTGCAATAAGGCACCATGATTCCAAATTGTCATTAGTCCATCAAATTTCTTGACATTTTAAACTTTACTAGAAGAATTTTATGGTTTGCAATGGAGATGCTCTTAAACATGGACCCACAATTCAAAGCAACCTCCAATTTCACTCTAAGATTTAGAATCTTATTTTTCTTTCTTAGTTGACAAGTCAATTGATACTTGATATATGCTACATCATTTAGCGTTCTCAAATGATATACTTTGAATTGAAACTTGAAACAAATGTGTGCCACCTTGCTAGAGTCCTGGAATATTAAATGTTTTATTCCAATGTTTCATGGATTGGCTATCCACATTTTTGCATGTGATGAAATCACAAAATTTCAATGACAAGAATTTTGAGGAACTAGTATATGGGTGATTTTTTTATAATCTTTCATAAGCTCCTTATTGATTTTGCACATAATTCTAGTGACAAGTAATCAAAACTTGTATATGGGGAATTTTTTGAAATTTTGCGTATGATCATCCATGGACCATTCCAAAAACAATTTTAGAAATAACTACCTCATTTTCAAGCCTAACTACTTCATGTCTTTCTTAATAGCTATCTCTCACCTTTCCTAATAATTACCTCCATTTTATAATTATTATTTTAATAACTACCTCAATTTTTTTCCCTATTCACAAACATGGATATGAAAAAATAAATTACCATGTGTCTTTTCATGTCCATGAAATGTATATTAATTTAAATTGCATTTGACATTGACATAAATAATGACGAATTATTGAAAATCCTATGAAAACATAAGGGGAAAAAAAAATTTGATTGTCACTATTAGTGCACAACAAAATAGAATTCAACTCTTTCAAAGGCCCCTTATTGATTTTGCATAATCCTTCATATGGTTGTCCTAGATGATTCTAAAAACATTTTCAAATATAACTACCTCGTTTCCAAGCTTATCTACTTCATTTCCTCATAACTATCTTTATTCTTATAACTATATCACTTCTTTCCTAATAATCATCTTTTATTCTTATAACTATTTCACCTTTTTTCTTACCCATGAACATAAATATGAAAAAGCAAATTAACATGTGCATGTTCATGATATTTATATTAATTAAAATTAAATTAACATTGATATAAATTTTCAATGATGAATTATTGATAATCATATGAGAAAATAATAATAAGAAGGAAAATCATCACTCACTAGTAGTGCGCAACAACACAAAGTCCAAGTTGATTGATTATAGGTGGGAAAAAATGATCGCCATATTATGGATTTAATCATTTACCATATTATTTTTGGGGGGCTTGTTGGGTGTGAATAGAAAATAGTTAAATACTTTAAAATAGTAGGGGAAGGAGCTCAGGTGATGCACACTAATTGAGCAATTGAGGAAGAATTGGACTTGGGGGCCCTCCATTTTGCTTATTATTCCTTCATAGTTGAGAGAGCACCCATCATCTATCTGTTCATGAAATGGTCATGACAAAGCTGAAGTGTGTTGTGCAATCAAGTGCAATTAGGGTTTAGACTGGCATATTAGATTCCAGATCTCTCTTGGTATGGTTCTTCAAAACGACTCACACCCCATGGTCCCAACTCCCTCCCTCCTCCCTCTTGCCAATGTGAATATCCTTACACACATTCAAGGTTGATGACACAACTACCTTTTGTGTGTGTGTGTGTGTGTGTGTGTGTTTTGTTTTGGATATGTGTACATGTTGTGTAAGTGTAATTGAAGAACTTCTTACTTACATACTATGTACAAAAAACCAAAGTTGTATATGTAGCCAATGTACTTACTTCCAAAATGCTAAACAACAAGTTTTAAGATTACTTTGAGCATTGGGATAGGACAAACCATGAAATGAATAATTTCCTTTAGGACTAAGGATTAGTTATTAGTCTTGGGGAATTCACTCTTTATATATATTTTTTTAATTTTTTTTAATTTTTTAATTAATTAATTAATTTATTGAAACACTTGAGATAAAAGAGGGCTTTTATTGGTTTTGCCTTGGTAGGCAAGGATATTGTGTTTAGATTTGTTATAGAGTATAGTAGTAGCTTAAGGGATTTTGGCCCCTAGGTCATAATAATAATAGGTCTATTTTTATATGAGGATTTTTGAAAGATGAAATTTTGGCTTGTGTTTGAAACTTGAGATTGGTTATGGAGTTATAATATCTTGAAGCATTTTTATTCTTCTTTTGGAGGAATTTTTGAAGATTATATTTTTGGATGGTGAAATATTTGAGTTTCCATAATTCTCCTTTTGCCTTAAGATAATTTTTTAATGTAAATGGCAAGGCCACAGTGTGACACATCCATTGTTTATGTATGGTATGAAACAATGGAATATTAAAAATTATTTTATTAAAATTTTTAAAATATAAATTAAATACTATATATATATAATTTTTTTTTCATATTTTATTTGCATGTAATGTTATTTTATTTTAAAGTGAAATTCCTTTGAGTCCCCTAACACGTGAAGAACAATACAGCCAACAAATCATTCATATGCCTCTTAGAGTTCAAGTTGGGGGATTTCCTTGTAAAGAAAGTCTGCTTTTCTTGGCTTGACGAACCCGGCCGGATGCTCTTTTTCAAGATTCGCAAAAGTTTCTTGTGGGTTTTTTTCCGTTGTCGAATGATAAGTCAAGTTACAAGGTGGAAAAATTTCTTACCATTCGAATAATTCAAGGAATTACATCCGTAAACCCTCGTCCCGTCCACCCCACCCCACCCCCTGTCCATGCGCAAAATCAACAACAAATCATTCATTGCCTCTTCGAGTTCAAGTTGGGGTTTTCCTTGTAATGAAAGTCACTTCTCTTTGAGAGTCTCTTTGCTAGCCCCAAAAATGCCACCCCTCCCCCCCATGTTCTCTTTTTCAAGATTCCAAAAGTTTCTAGTAGTTTTTTTTGTTGACGTAACTTACAAGGTGATAAGATTCGCATCCTTTATTTGAATTATTCAAGGCATCGGTACACCCCCCGCCCTTCCCCCTTTCGCCCACCAAGAAATATTGACAACTGCGTAATATTCCGCATGTGCGCACAAAAATATTCATAACTAATAATATTCCCATTGTGCTCAACAAAAGCAACCAAAAAGCCTTCAGAGCATGTCTTGTTGCCTCCTAACTCCTATCCCCTTTTATTTAACCACCTACTACTGCTACCCTTCCTCTTCTACTACAACGGACACTTGTAAAACCAAACCCCCTTGTTCCGTGGTATTTTCTTTATCAATAGAGTCCATACTCGTGCTTTTGGGATCACTCCATTTATGTTCTCCGTTCTAGAATGATCAATTTTCAGACAATTCATTATTGTGTGTTCCCCTAACAAGGGAGTTGAGCGGGCGGGCGGGGGTACCTATCCATTGCAAACATGAATCATTCAACAACTACGGTATTACCCAACAATTAAAGCAGCTCGATCACTATTGTTCGGTGAGTTCATTGTGTGCCGGATAGTGAATAGAGTTGGCTCACAAGAGGTACCCTGAGGAGGGAAGGGGGTATCCATAGCAAAAATGCATCAGCCCCTCTCCCCCTCCCCTCTCGTCCGTCCCCGGTTCATTTAGCCAAGAAGAGCAAGACTTTCTTTAGAAGGAACACCCTTAAGAATGTAATTCCTATGAGTGCATCAATCAATATCAGTTGAAAAAGGCCAAGACTTTTATTCTTTTTGAGGTAAAGCTGCCGGAAACAGGACCAAGATAGGGTGGGGGCGGGTGGCCGGGGGAGAGGGTTGGGTGGGTTGAGAAATTGTGAAAAGCTTCCCGTGTTTGTTCCCCAAGTTCCAAATGGTTCTCAAATGTTCCATGTACGATGTTACTACGAATTGTGCTAACAAATTCCCATGGTGTCCCCAAGGTTTTTTTTCCCCATAGAGCATCACAATCGTAGCCCATATCGTTTTGCACTAGGTTGTGCTTCTCTTGCAAACTACATATGAGGGGCCAAACGGAAGAGCCATAAATCTCCTTTGGGAACCCCTACTTTCTCCGATAGCAAAAAAACAAAATTCTAAACTCCGAGAATGCACCCAAAACTAAATAAGATTCAGCATCCGGAGATTAATGCTGCCCAAGAAATTCAGCACCGGGCTAGTCAATCATCCCTCACACAAAGAATACTAATCATACATGATTAAGAGCCGAAAGCATACGATTATGTGACCCAACAACACTAATCATATATGATTAAGAGCCGAAAGCATACAATTATGTGACCCAACAACACTAATCATACATGATTACGAGCCGAAAGCATATGCTTATGTGACCCAACAATACTAATCATACATGATTAAGAGCCGAAAGCATACGATTATGTGACCCAACAACACTAATCATACATGATTAAGAGCCGAACACATATGATTATGTGACCCAACAATCCTAATCATACATGCTTAAGAGCCAAAAGCATAAGTTTATGTGACTCAACAATACTCATCATACATGATTAAGAGCCGAAAGCAAACAATTATAAGACCCAACAATAGTTGGCTTATGTCATGTTTTGTTGGTGTTGCCTACCAAGGCAAAGGGTATTGTGTTTAGATTCATTACCAGAGTATAGTAGCTTAAGGGATTTTTATAGGCCCCTAGGTAATAATAATAATAATAGGTCTATTTTTATTATATGAGGATTTTTGAAAGATGATATTTTGGCTTGTGTTGAAACTTGAGATTAGTTATTCAGTTATAATATCTTGAAGGATTGTGGTATCTTGTAGAGGCTTTTTTTGAAGATTATATTTTGGCATGGTGAAATATTTGACTTCCAATAATTCTTCTTTTGCCTTAAGATACATTGTAATGTAAATGGCAAGGCCACAAGTGTGATGACACTCCCCTTGTTGGCTTTGCTTTTGGCTTTGCTTGTTACCAAGGTAACGATATCCTGTTGAGATCATTATCTAATATATACTAACTTCAAGGTAGGTACTTTTGGCTCTTAGAAACTAAAGTTGTCCTTTGTGCACTCTCACCATTATTTGTTGTTTTGGTTGATAGAAAATTTGTGTTTTTTTGGATTGGACATTTCCCTGGCACTAATTCACATCTATGGATTTTGCATGGTGTCACAAAGTACAAGGGGGTTGGGTTACCCTTTAGATTCCAATCAATCCCAAAGACCATCCATACTGACATGGTCTGGACCCATGTGGGATGGGAAAGGGGGGAGGATATTGCACCCCCCTGTGGACAATATTCTCTTCAAGGACAAAAAATTTGTATGAATTGAGAAAACGTAATCCTTTATTATCCGTTCATATGAATCCTTCTTCATCCAGTCACTTGAAGTTCACTTTGCCAATAGCAATCCTTCATCATCCCGTCACTTGAAGTTCCCTTTGACAAAATAAAATTCCTTCATCATCCCATCATTTGAAGTTCCCTTTGACAATAAAAATCCTTTATCATCCCGTCACTTGAAGTTCCCTTCCATAATATCAATCTTTCATCATCCGGTCACTTGAAGTTCCCTTCAAGAATAGAAATCATTTATTTCATCATCATGTCACTTGAAGTAGTTCCCTTCAATGATAATGATCCTTCATCATCCCATCCCCTGAAGTTCCCTTCAACAATAGCAATCCTTTGTCATCCCCTCTCTTGAAGTTCCCCCTTTGACAATATCAATCCTTCAGCATCCCGTCACTTGTAGTTCCCCTTTGACAATATCAATCCTTCAGCATCCCCTCACTTGAAGTTCCCTTCGTCAATAGCAATCCTTCATCATCCAGTCGCTTCCAGTTCCCTTCAACAATATCATTGTCATCCTCTTGTGCTTGGTGAAATCCCATCATACTTTCTGTTCATTTGTCACTTGCTCTTTACACCCTTTGAATCACCAAAACCTGGTTTAGATTTGGGGGTTGCCATTCACTAGTCGCCCCCAAACATTTGGTGTAGAATAAAGCCCAAGGGTAGGGGGCATTGCTAAAAGAAGGGGCCTAGGATGAGGTGGGTAGTCAAGTCCAGCCTCCCAAAATACAAGGTGATAAAAAAAGTCAGACCCCCCATTTTGGGAATGGTTTTAGTTTGAGGCTGTCTTTGGGCCTTAGTTTGAGGCTCTAATCCCTATTTCATCCCCAATTTGAGTGTAGTTGTAAAGTGAGCAAGATAAGGGTACCATTTCATGAAACTGGGTATCAGTTCAGTTTTTTTGCAGGATCTCATTCTGACACAGCATCATTTTCATGAAGACTATGTATGAGCAATCAAGGTTTAGGAAAGCCAAATCCAAAATCGGGGGTGAAACTACCCTTAGGACCAATTTAGGTGACAAAACTAGTTTGGTCCGTATGTACTGTTTACATCCTGACTTCTCATTTCGTCCCCAGTTTTCCCCCTAGCCATGGGTTCATATGAACAGTGAAAATAAAAACATGTAGATCCCTCCAAATGTACCATGCTTGCATTCAAAATTGAAGTCAAGGAGGGAGCTGAAGGTCCCTTGAGGACACCAAGTTTAAGTGAAAAACATGTGTTTGGATAATAGTTATCCTACACACTTAATAATTCCCAAGTTCTTCCTTACAACATAATTAAGTAATCCAAGTTCATGAATGTATATGAATGAAACACTTCGATGGGATGGGTTGCTAGACATTTTAATGGTTACAAATGCCTAGATTGTGATTTGAATTGATGATCCAAGTGTAGGAACATTGTTTTTGTGTTGCATGTGAAAAGGTTGGTATCATTTCTCTTGAATGACAATACATTTTGAATGAAAGAAATTGTGTTTGTTGGGATGGAGATTGACAAAAAGGCACATGAAAAAATGTTTGGTGAAATTGCAAAATATTAGCAAAATAAGCATGTACTAACTTTGGGTGTCTTGCCCTTTAAAACCCAATGGTAGTCTTTTGTCTCCCTCCTTGACGATTGTGCTCTTGGCCATTGCGCTCCATATTTGTTGTGCAAGTTTCAACTCATTGGTTTTTGGTGGTGTTGTTTAATCATTGGTTTCAATTTGTCATTGTTGGCTACACATACAATAGGCAATTGTTGTCATGTGTTGTTTCATGGTTGAACCTAAAGCCTCTCCTAATCATACTCTTCTTCTTTGCTAGGTTAGACCTGAATTCTCTTTTGATTGTGCTCTTCTTCTTGCTAGGTGGAACTCAAATGCTCTCCTAGTTGTGTTTTTCTTCTTGCTTTATCAAACCCAAGTCTAACATTGCTTGTCATCTTCCTCTTTGTCATTGATTACTCTAAAATGGTTTGTTGCAACTTTGCTACCACATGTCCCTTTGCTTTCATTCGAGCCATTGTTCTTGCCCTTTCTTTTTTTGATTATTTGTTGTAAAGCCAAAGTTCACATCCTTATATAATAGAAGATGCATCTTCAAACATGTTGCAAAGTTATTGTTAAATCTATCATCTACCTTCTTTAGGGGAGTTGCAGATCACATTGACATGAAACATGTTCTTATGTGCTTATCTACGAACTTTTGAGTTGCTTTTTCAACCATATTCAAAGAATTAACAATTCATTTAACCCTCTTATTGTCCCTCTCCTTTCTTTTTTTTGGTTGTCTGATTCTTTCTATTGCCTCTTTGTTTAATGTTGATTATCACAAATACTTAAATATTCATTGGATGTTACTATGTGTCATTGAATATGATCTATTAATTGTTCTTTGCTCTTTGTTTTCCTTGTAGGCAAATTCAAAAAGGACAACACTTCCTAGGTTGCAATTTACAAAATTTTGGACTTATTGCATTTCACAAGTCGATTCATCTAGGTCAACAATTAGGTCATAACTAGCTTTTGGTGGCTCAACTTCATGCACTCATTAAGCTTATGATAAGTTGAATATCAAATTTCAAAAAAAATAATGTAAAGAAAAAGTACTAAATCAATTTTAGACTAGCCTAATAAAATGTGATAAAAATTATTTTTTTAATTAGAGATTTGAAAAAAAAATTCTACTACATAAAAAAAAATTATTTAAATAATTAATACATTTTAACGTGCCATCAACTTGAAATTACCAAAAATCTAATTAAAATTTTACTTTCATTTATTTGAAACCAATTGAAAGTATCTATTGCATCTACTTGCATTTTCAAAATCTACATAAAACATAACATTATTATATTAAAAATTTAAAAATCCTAACAAGTGAGACAATTTTTTCCCATGACCAAACACAAAAAGGTCGGTTTGTTTCATTGTGATGAGAAACTCAAACATCATCTTTTTACACCAAGCATTCAATCATAACGTACATATTGAACATTAGTGAGTTTAGGCATGAGTCAATAACCGATCCTTCATTGAACTATTGTCCTAATCAATCACCAACCATTGTTTGGTGATGGGCATGCTTACCCTAATCAACTTTTTTTAAATGATTTTAGATCCATAAAAGCATTGGGCCAAAGGCTCCATTGCAAAACATAAAACCTCATTGAGCTTTAAGAAAAACATAAAGCAAGAGTTGGCTTTAAGTTGTTGTTTTTTCTTTTTTTTTTCGTTTTTTTCCTGTAAAGCCCATTGTCATTTTTTCACTTTTTCCCACCATACCCAGCCGGTAAAACAAAAAAATTTAACATGGGCACCTTAGGCCAGGTAACTCCCTCAACTCCCCACCTTGGGCCCAGTTACTTCAGGAACTCTCCACTCCTCAGGCATTACACTACACATAAATCACTGACTAATTGGTGCTAATCAGCTCAAATTAACAACAGCTAATCAGCTCTTAGGGTTTAGGGTTTAGCTCTTAGGATTTAGGGTTTAGGGCTTTAAGAGTTTGGGAATATGGTGCTAGATACCTGTGGGACAATTGCGATTTGGATGTGTTTTTTTAAAGCTTCGCTCGTCCAGAGGAAATGGGGGGCATGGGGAAGCTACTTTGTTAGCTTGTTTTCTTTATTCGTGGCAGACGCGAAGCAAGCAGCTTATGAGATTCGCAAGCGATCAGCGAAGGAGACGGAATTCAAGGAATCAATATTCGCTCACTCGCAGCTGTAAAAATAGATTCTGGGCCAGTCAGCAGAGATCCGACTTGTCTGTTTGTTTCTTTGTTTGTTTTTTGTTTTGTTTTTTTTTTTTTTTTTTTTTTTGTTTTTTTTTTTTTTTTTTTTTTTGCTGTTTTTTTTTTTTTTTATACCCCACGGGGGTAGAAAAAAAAAAGACCCTTCTTTTAGCTTCGCTAGGGAATAGGCGCAAACTACGCAACCCAAAGGGGTGCCTTTTTTTTTTTTT
>Ga0116227_10009455_pt1 | contig 17686 bp, 13 predicted proteins | sample S1TSphgellanicum_FD_89693 | JGI IMG/M metagenome (GOLD analysis project Ga0116227, IMG submission 89693) | Host-associated microbial communities from peat moss isolated from Minnesota, USA - S1T2_Fb - Sphagnum magellanicum MG | ecosystem: Host-associated > Plants > Peat moss > Unclassified... | reverse complement strand
TTCTGCCATAGAAAACAACACTGGAATTGCCGCCATAGCAGACAATTCCACTGTGGGGACTTAGTCTGTCTGTGTGCAGAACGCCGTGTCACAGACGGACTAAGCGAATTAATATATTAGATATGGGATGTGCCATATCCTCCTGACATTGAGGTCAACTTATATTTTGGAAATTACGAAACTACAAAACTCTCATTTACTTTGGCAGTTTTGAAAAATCAAGTGGGGTCACAACTAATGTATAATTATCATGTGATGTGGTCATGAGATTCAACAAACCATCATGATCAGGGTTTGTTTTTTCAATATGTGAGGTCGGTGAGCTGCAATCATCTACAAGAGGACTTGGCCAAATTTGGTTACAAGCCAAACTAGAAAGTAGAAAGTTTCAGGCTATAACCTATGTAGCTAGTCTAAATGTGGTGAATTCAAAAAAAACTTCCTCAACCTATGGTAACTATGGGCTATTTTTTCCCCCCAAAAAAAGTCCTTTGTATGAGTCATAGCACCCCCTCTTGTTTTTTGGGTCCCAAGTGATGAAAATTAGCCACCACAAAAAATGCTGATCATGATCACTCAACTATTGGTAAGCCACTATGTGATGTGATTTAATTTTAGTTTTGAAAGAGGATTGTTAATTAACCACTAATATAACCATTTTATCATATTAAAACAACCAAACGAAGAGACCCATCTATTATGACACATGGTAATTTATTGTAGTCACAAATTTATGAAATTTATTATCATCTATTCCATGGTCTTAATTGTGCCATGTTTGTAGTGTGAATGCAAATATCTGTGTGTTTTGTGTTTGGATTCCATTATATTATACAGAAAATATACAAGGGTGATCCTTCCCTCAATTATTTTTCCTACAATAATAATCTGTATAGTTTTTCATCCCCCCCACCACCCACACCATCCTTCCACATTTTTGTTCTCCCTTCCTCCCTCAAGGATCGAAAAGCACGTTCAACACAAACCGTTCGGAGTCAAACACTCACCAAAGCCATGAAGTGGGCAAAACCAGTTCGTGTCTGAATGGAATGAACAAATGAAGTTAAAAAGTTTGTGTTGGAGTTGTGGGAGAGTCAAACACTCACTAAAGAAATGGAGGAGACAAACCAATTTGTGTCTGAATGGAATTGGGCCAAACGAATCAAGATAAATTGAACCACTCAACAAGTTTGAATGCAACCCAATAGGTCAAGGTTCAACCCAATAGGTCAAGGTTCACATTTGGTAAACAAGCATGTGTGTGTGTGTGTGTGTGTGTGTGTGTGTATGAAGGTCATGACCTAGATGGTTTCAAGTTGACTTGGTTGAATGTCTAAATTGCCCCTCCAATAGAGTTGCAACTTGGAAGAAAATTGTTCCCATTAGAGTCACTTGGAACTAGTGTTTTCTGAGAGAGTCTAAGGTTTAGTTGAACGATTCAACAACTGTTGCAATAGTGTTTTTCAAACATGGTAGCCTAGGTTTGACAACTTCATGTGCAGGATCTTCACTAGTTTTGTACCTGATTTCCAATCTCGCATTTGTGGAGTTAATTAACAATTTTATCAAGTTATCAAGGAATTTTGAGTTCTTTGGTCTGTGATTAGTTGTGAGTAATTGGACAATTTCATTTGATCATACATAAATCCTATACCTAGTGAATTTATTTTTTCAATTTTTTGATTTCATAATTAAAAGTCACTATGTTTTGCTGGAAAAACATAATTTCCAGTAAAATAACATGTTTCTTCCAGTTTTTCATAAATTGGTCTTTTTTTTGCAAATTATCAAAATTTTGCCCCAAAACTATACCACTGACACACATATGATGGTTTTATTTTACAATTTTGTGTTGTAGCTGAGCTAGTGTTTTTTTGGGCAAATTTTCAATAATTTTCAGAAATCTTTTTTTTAAAGAATATTCTGTCACAAGTTCCCTTCTTTCAAAAAGAGAGTCAGAAAAATTTAATAATTATTTTTAAAATTGCCTACAATGTGAAAGGGTGCTTAAGATTTTCTAATTTCATATTTTGAATATTGTCAAATGTGGCTAAATATGATTATGGATGATCACCACATGAGCAACATCAGAAAATTGGAAGAAAAAACTGAGCAAAGCTGGCAATCATCCACAAAAACTTTTTTTGCCAAATTTGGCTATAGACTAGATGTGAAAGTATAAAATTTTAACAATCCTTTTATATTTTGGCTACTTGTTGGAACTTGTGATAGAAATCTGGCATTAAAAGAAATTCAAATCTGGAAAATTAACGCCATTTTTTTCAGAAAAATCCTTTGAATGTGTAGAAATCATATTTTTCAGATAAGAAAATGAAAAAATTCACCAGAAAAAAAAACCACCTATAGATACCCATACTAAATCTCATGACCAAGATAGATGATTCCAATCTTCAAAACCTTTAATCATCTCAACAACCATTTTCACGACAACCAATTGCATTTTAATTATCACCAATTGGGTAATGGATCTTATTATTTTAACATACTTGTTGAAATGATCAAAAATTTAAACACATGATCTAAAAATTAAAAAATAGTTGCACAAGTATCACAGGCTATATGGCCATAGAAAAATAAAATAAAATTTAAAATTGTATATTGAAAATATTTACTCCAAGATTTTGACATAAATTTTCAACGTGTGGTTCTAATGAGATTCTTTTGGCCTTAAGTGGCCCAATTCAACCATTGGTGACACTCATTATGTAAACCTTCTAAAAGGGAGATAAGTTAAATGTAGGGACAAGTTTTGGCTACCTATTAAATGGTAATGATCAATTATTAAGTACCAAAATAACACCTAGCAAGTTACTAATTTGAGCATTGCCTTAATAATATCCAAATCCTGATTTTCATCAATCTCTCTTGTATCTAGAACTAATCAAAAAATCAACAAAGATTATATAACACTTGGGTTGTTGCAAAATTGTTTTTGTGCCTCATATTCTTCAATTTAAACATTACTAAACATGTTTAGCATCAACACACAACATGAGGTATAATGTATGATGCAAAATTGCTTTATTGATATTTTATTTATAATGGGATTCACTTTGCCCTACCTTTTTAGGCTTCTTTTTGAAGAGAAAAAAATCTAGTTTGGAGTAGGCTAGCAATTCCAAAGTTCCTTCACAAATTTTTATGAACTTCTTGAGATAAGGAAAAGGGGTGAGGGGGTCGGTGGAGAGGGGCGGGGGGTGGGGGGGGGCACCGACGTTTCAATTGTATAGAATTGAAGCATACACCCACCACATAGACCAAACCAGTAACATATATTGCACAAAAACAGCATTGGATGACAAGGAAAGGAATTTGTGAAGTTCTTTGTTTCTATGGTACAAACCTCCGAAAGCCAACAAACTTGTAGACCAAGCTCACCTCCTTCCATGCCACTCCTTTGATAATTTCCAACTGAAACCGACAAGAAGCCCTCAAGGTGTAGGCAAAGTTGGACGGGGTGTTGGGGGCATAGGCAAGGGTTCTCTTGGTTCCCAAGACATGAACCCCTTTTGTCAAAAAAATATAAAACTTTATCAAAAAAATCTACCTGCACCCCTATATATATATATGTAAGAATTAGCTCTTGTTGAAGATCATCAATCAAATGTGTGTTGGATAACTATCTCCTTTTTTAATCTTGAAAAAACATTGAATTGTTGGTCAAGTGCATAGCGTATGCCATCAAACATATTCAATGCTGACACCATTTGCGACCTTTTGAAGATGAGGCTAGAAAATCAAAATTTTATGTATGTATTTATGTATGTATGTATGAAAGTATAGCGACTTTGGTTTGTGTAAAATTGTTTAGCAATTGATACGTGACACAGTTTGACAAATTGTTGCAAACTTATTTTTTCAAAACTGCAAACCAAGTTTGTAGGTATCTGAGATATGCAATTTTGTATATGTGAAAAAGTACTAGTTTAGCCTTCATCTATGTGTTTAGGAAAATTGATTTCATTAGAAAACTGTAGAACAAACATAATTTGTTGTAGATTTTGGAAATATCAAGTGTTGTAGGAGAATCTGAGAGAAGAGATCTCTGAGAAATCAGATCTCTCTCTCCCTCTCTCTTTCTCTGTGTTTGCACCAAAAACAATTTAGAATTATTATGCTCTGCAGCAGGAACATTTCAATCAATTTCAACAGAACTCCATCCACAAAACAATCCCACCAAGGGCTGGATTGTTATGTCTGTTCTCTCTTGCACCACACAAAAGAATGGAGATTTCAAGCTGCTGGATGGTCGAGTTATTAATTAGAAAGTTTTAAAAGGATGTAAATGAAACATTAGAGTGGATTGTACATAATAATCTGATCTTTCATGTTTCTGAGTTGCACACATTTCACGGATCCTTGTTGCTTTTTCGTCCTTTCCCATAGAGGATTCAGCAATCCTTGAACTAGTGAGGCAGATGATGCCAATCATGCAGATGCTGCTGCTGATGAATCCCAGTTCATATTATCCACCACATGGGGCTAACTGTTCAGCTCGTGAACTGGCCAACATTTGGATTTTCCAAAGATTTCTGGGTGTATGTACCTAGCAGCTTTTGAAAGCACATGTTTTTAGTTGTTTTCCATAAGCTGCCAAAAGACAGCTAGGTCTCTACATGTCTACCAAGCTGATTTTACAAACACATGTTTGTTGTTCTTTTTTGTAAAATATACCATCAAAGATGAATGCAGTTTGTTGTTGATTCTACTTTGGTCCCACACACATAACAGGACTCTTGGATTGGGGATTTTGAGTTACTATATTAGAAAAGGAAAAGAGAAATAATGGATTTCCACCAAGCAGAGAACTGCAGTGCCAGAGACTACTGTGACCAGTTGTGAGTTTCTGACTGTGCAAGAAGCATGTTTGGGTACTCCAGAAGTTTCTGCAGACTTCTTTCATTTACCAACAGTTGGCTTGAATGCCATTCCCAACACGTGGATGGATTAGTAGAGATTCTGTCCTTTCTCAGAATTGCACAAAGTGAAGGTCGATAGCCCAACTGATTTTGAGAGAGCCAGAGAGAGGACCGCTGCATCTGTCCAGTAAAACTCAATGCTCAAAATCTTATTAGGGCCTACTTAAGATGTTTTGTCCCAAATTTCATGAGGCTTGGTGGAAGTCATTCCTATGAAATTGTGCAGAGCACTATTTCTTCTAGGTGTATTCCCTTGGACCAAAGATGGTGGTTCCAACCCTCACATTGGTGCTTCCCATTTCAATCTGCAAGAGGAAGTGGGTACATGTAGTAGAGTCAGGTTAAGATGACATTGTAATTGACATTGCAGAAAACCTAGGATCTAAACCCAACATCCATGCAGTGGAAAACTACTGACCTCAGATGACCAGCCACCATCAGCAAATGATGAAACAGAATCTTACATGGAACCATATGATGTTGCAAAAAAGAGAGAGAAAAGAGAGAGTACCGCATTTTCAAAGTCACTTGACATGCCCATTGAAAGCTCACATTCATGTTCTGGTATGTCAAGCTCCCTACATACCTTCTCCCTGCAGCTGGCAAGTGTCTGCATCCAGAACAGTGTTATGCTTAGAATTGAACTTCATTGGCTGCAGACACAAGGACCCTCAGTTATTGAAGGAAAAAGCACGGATAAGCTTTTACAATCTCCACCCTGGCATCCTGATCCATGAACCCCACATCCCCTGAGCTCCAAGAGTCAATTCCAAACCCCAAATTCTGAAACCCTGGAACAAGCGTTACCTGAAAATTTTCAGGTGTGGATGTGTAATCAAGCATGCCAATGGTCATAAGTCCAGAAAATTGTAAGTTTGGGCATTCTTTCTTCACATGCTTTGCAAGTTGTACGCACTCAGATGGCTCCACTCCAAATTTTGCTGTCCACAGAACAGTTCCACATTTTATGCACATATTTGAAAGAGTTTAAAACCTAAATCCCTTGTACACAGATTGCCTATCCAAGTACCAATCAATATCCATAAGATATGAAGTGTAACCCATACAAGAGTCAGCTACCTATACTAACAAGTGCATTTGAAAGATGAAATGCAAGTTCAATTCCAGGACTATCTTCAGATCTGCTGGCATGACATACAACTCCCCAGGCAGATAGCTACATTATCATTTCACTGGAACTTGTACTGAAAGGAGCAAGGGAGTGAGGTTTGGAGGACTACACTTTTCTCCACTTGTGTTGACTTGCACCAGAACTCGAAGAGGCTGTCTTCCCAGCCCACTCACAGCCCGATCCAAGTGATTTGCAACCTACAAAGCCCAACAGAGTGAATCTTCAGGACATCTTACATCCAGAGAGAAGTTGAGCATCTGCAAAGGAGAAACTAACTCAAAGCACCCATGTTGATAAAAGTTTGCTGTACCTTCAAGCTGTCAACACTTTCCACCATATAGAGGTTGGGAACACCAGCTGCAAGTCCACAGAATAGAGTGCATGGCCCCCACAAAAGCAACAGTTTCTTCAGCCTGTACCCCTCTTGCACCCTTCTTCAGCATGTGGTGGAGCTTATTAACCTTTCTAGACACTAGACACTAGACAACTCAGCCATCCATCTCTAAAGCCTACTTGGAGCCAGAGCAGATGTATGCAAGTAGGCACACTCATTCTTCCTGCTTTAATATCTAATTGAAAATGTTCTGCCTGGTATTCACATTATCCATATTCCATGCCATTCCAGGGTACAATTTTCTTCACATTACCATATGTTGATCCAAAGCTTGTAGATCAACTTACTCAGCTTTGTGTAGCTACAGACCATGTGTCCAGTTTGGACAGATCCAACGTCACAAGAACAGAGAAGGGAACTGGTGAAACTCACAGACAAGAGCCTTTGCTTTATTGCTCTGAAGATGCCCAACAAAATGCCACTGTATATCAGCAGGCAGCTGCAGAATTCCCATTCACCCAGCCATGGAGCACAATTTAGTTTCTAAAGCTATGGAAACCAATGTACACGTTTTGCCATGAAGTCTTCAGAGATGAACTTTGTCTTTGAAAATGATTATCTCCTGCTTGCAGTCACATCATTGTCTATTATGAAGCTCCACAGCTGCTACTGATTGAAATTGTAACATTGAAAACAAAGAGCACATGTAGCTGCTTGTGCATTACTACTTGCCCAACAATTCAGGCTGTAGGGTTTCTCTGCTCTTTCAGGCAGCTGCAACTGTTTGTCACAGGAATAAGTTGAAATTGCATGTGGAAGCAACAAAGATTGCCTTAAACCCCAACAGAAATGGAAATTTCAGAGATTGCATGAGCACTGTTCTGATATTGGTCAGTGGGCAGTTAACCTGTGGTGCTTTCTCAAGAAGCTCTTGCACATAATTTTCTCCAAAATGGCGATGTCCACTGTCATATACTTCCTGAATCACTGAAACTGGCTTTGTCTTGCTCACTGCCACCACCCTGACCTACACATGTAATGAATCTTATCACAACATTGTGATCACAGAATGCCTGTAGTATGATAAACCCTAAACCCTAAATGCAAAGAGACCGTGGAAAAAAGAAGCCCATGCATATGCAGTTTCTTGACGATACTGCTGGCTACAGATTTGACAGAAGAGTTGAAGAAAATTTCTAAGGCCAAGCTTGAGTATCACTGGTATAAAGACAGGAAGAATCACTCAAAGCCTTTTGCCTTCACGTTCTTTCATGAGCAAGAAACAGATCATAAGATACAACTGTATGACTTAGCTACCCCAAACTCTTTGAGAATCTCTGCAAAAACCTGTCTACAAAAAGCTTTAAGCTGAGGCAATCCTGCACAGATTTTGGTTTCTTTGTTGCATCAAGTGCACATATGGATGAGTGTTCAAAAGCTTTAGTTGATTTTCTGATGCAGTTCTGCTTCTGGTATTCTGCAATGAAGCGTTCCCTTATTCTGTCAGAGGAAGACAAAAGATTCTTTGCATGAGAGAAATGTTTCTGGAATCTGCTGTTGAGGAGCTCGTGATTTCTGTCAAGAAATCCGAAGGAACAAGACGAGGTTGCCATGATTTCCGTGAAATCCAGAGGCCCGAAGTTCGATATGAAGAAGACAAGAAATAAGAAGAAGAAGGTGGATATGTTTTTCCGAGAAACCTGTGCCGCAGGTCGATTGACACGATCACTAGCCTGTTGCACACGCTGCACCACGTTGCGTAGAGCTATCATCGCTGCAGTTTCTGCTACTCTTGCCATTTGGTAATCGCTGCAGCTCCTCCAATTCTTTCCCTCCTCTATGATAATGCAATCCAAGCTTCACCAGCTCCCGCTCCACATCTTCACTGTAACAAAACTTCAAGGATTCATTGCGCAGTCTTACAAGAGATAGCAAGATCAAAGCACAAAGCATGCCACAAGCTTCCCGTCAATCCAAGCTTCCCGATCCTCCACCGCTGGCGAATAGCGAACCTAGACGCATCATACTTCTTCCCGATCATCCACAGTGTGCAAACCTCGACGCATTCGAATCCTGGGGCAACACTTTTCCGGGATTTTCGACGGCCGTCTTCCAAGTCAGAAGCCCTAACTAAATCCTCTCTTGTCAGCTCCGAAACTTTGCTACAAAATACTTCTCTCATCAGACTGTGGATCGAAGCTATCCTCCACCACATCTACCACCTCTCTCTCGGAAAAGATCTAGTCATTATTTCTGCCGGCAATTGTCGTCGAGGGTTGATTCTGAACTATTGCTGTTCTGGAAGAAGTCGGATGCAGGAATTACTAGTGCTCTTCAAGTGAGCAAGAATCGAAGGATCCTAGGGCGACGTACTTGTTCTAGAGCAGTTGGAGCATGATGTGGGCTTGGTGGTAATCGGCGCAAAAGCTTTGTAGAGAATCTGATAGACTCGCGAGATGATGAAGGCAGTGGTGGAAGCTGGTATCCGGAGATTGCTGCAACGCTCCTCAAACTCGTGCAGTGGAGTGCACGAATTGCGAGCGTTGAAGAACTGCTACTCATCACGGTCTTCTTCATCGGCAAGAAGACCTTCCAGACAACCAACAGCATCAAACCGGAATAGTAGTAAGACTGGCGCTGCATCCATCAGGCAGCAGAGAGTGGCGTCGGAGATAAGAGCCGTGGTTGCCATGGCTTTGCAGCAGGGAGCTTGCAATGCCGCTCTGCTTGCCAGATGCGGGTTTGAAATTCAAGAGGTTCGTGTGTACGCTGTGTGTGTGGGTATGTGTGTGTGTTCATGTCTTTCCCCAATCAAGTTTGTGCATGACGGAGCGAGTTCACATGGATTTCCCAGTGTGGTTTAGGAGAAAGAGAGGATTGACAGTGCTTGGATTTTGTTGTATGTGACAGGTGAAGATGAGCGGAGATTTGAGAAAAGCATTTGTGCTCTGGCGAGCAATGTCTGGGATGCAGAGAACAGTAGAAAAGGAGATCAATGCAGCAGGCAAGCAGATGCGCTCTATGGTATTTGAGCAACTATCTATGCCGTTCTCTCCAGCAATTGTGTTTTGTGAAGACAAACCTAATCTTCGAGCTCAAGCAATTGAGGAGGTTCTCTCAAGACTGGAGGAGGAGGAAGATAAGTGATTATTGACATGCTGTGCATCATATAGCAAACTGCTCAAAAGACTTTCCCAAGCAAGTACACTTGCATTGTGGAGGAACACATGTGCAAGCAAGTGAGCAAGAGAGATGCAAATACTCTATTGCAGCTGTTTCTTGTTTGTGTTGACGTTGCAACCACCAACAGCAAGCTCAAAACGAAACACAGCTTGTACACTCACAAGCTTGTTATTGCAGATTGATTGAGGATACTGATGACCTTTTCTTGTCTCTCTCAATGGCTACCCAACATCATGACTTAATCTTGATTGCATGTGAAGCAACAGACATTTTGTGAAGATACAACAGATTTTCTTCCTGTTGCTTTCTCAGATCCAACAAAGTAGATGCAGCAGACAGTGCTTGCATAGATGCCACATATGTTACATCCAAATCCTCCTGTTGCTTCCATACATGTAACAGATATCACTTGTGTAGATGCAACAGACAGTAAGAACACAGATTTTGTATTTTTTTTTGCCTGAAATTTTGAGCAGATTTTCATGTACAGATCTATTCCCACTGTTGGGAGCTAATGAAGAACTGTGGAGAAATTGCAGCTCATCACTGCCATGCAGCATCAAGGTGATGATTTGAACATTCACAAGTGATGTTCACAAGTTATGGCCATGCTCAGTTGTATTGCATTTGTTTTGAGTCTGCCAGAATTGACATCATGGTTAGTCTCAAAGATATGTCTTCGAACCAACAGAGACAGGAGAGACAGGAGTTCAAAGGCATTGGCAGATGCTATCTACGGTTGATAACTTGTAAGAAATGAGCTGCAAAAAAATGTCATCAGATATGCACATCCCTACCCACATTAGGTGACGATCTCTTCAGACTACAAGAGATCTGTGTAAGGTGCATGACATTCCAGTCAAAGCTTGGTGTTTGAAGTTTCTAAGTACCAACTGAATTGGATCTCAGGTTCTGAGCAATCATGGGTTGCTCACATTATGACAGTTTAATTGTCAAGAAAAAAAAAGGTAACCCTTTTACAGGTTTTGGCTACACTGGTACATGTTTTGTTCAGGAGATAGAAAGGGTTTTTGCTTGAATATCATGTGCATGTTCTGATGGTAGCCATGTTTTGCAGTCTTTGTGGTAACTTCTACCTCTTCACAAATGAGTTTGATTTTTTGGATTGTGTTGTTGTCTGATTCTTGTCCAGTTTTTTCTTTTGATGTTATTCTTCATCAGAAGGTTTGTAGACGATCTATTAACTTTACTTCTGAAAAGTTTTCATAAGATTATATGAGAGTTTTGCTCAACAAAAGAATGTTTTTTGTTTGGTGTTTCTGCTGTCAGAGTCTTCAGAATGATTATTTCAAGCACTTTTAAACCTCCAGTGAGGAGATTCTCAACCTTGACTTCATCTTGCAAACTTCATGATTGTTTCTTTTTGTTCTTCCTCTTTATCTCCACATCCTATTCTTCCTCTTTCTCTGTTCTAGCTTTCTTAATCATGAGTATGGAGATTTTACAATGCTCATGAGTTATCCCCTGGTATGTTGTCAGATCTGAAATCTTTATAACTTTTCTATTGCGCTTAGTTCAGGTTGATTAAAACCATCAGCAAGGAAATTTCAGTGCAGATGAAAAGGTCTTGACTGGCTTTCAGTGCTAGCAATTGTTTTGCATTCAAGAAGGAAGGTACTAGAGTATAGTTATCATATGCTGCACATAAGCTAATGTGAAGCAGCACAAGCACATTATCCTGATGTATACAGGGTTCTGAGAGTGAGACTGGAACAGGTGACACTTGAATCTATGTTCTGATGTCCTATGTTACAGAGCACCAGTGAAGAAAACAGTTCAATGCTATGAGTGAGAAAATTATGTTCATGCAATGGACATCTTGCTCATGAGCAAGACAGGCTGCAAAACACACACCCATCTTCAGCTACTAAAGATGCTGGTTGATTCAATGTCCAAAGTACAATGAAGCTTCAGACATTCAAGATTGTGGAGGTATGATCTTCAATGCGAGGTCCTGGAGTTGTTTGCTCTCAAACCTGTCTGACAGCTCCATGAAATGCTTCTTGGTCCCAGCTTCACTTCATCACTGCCTTATGTGATCTTCCAAATTTGTACCTGACCTCCATGATATTGGCAGTCAGATTCTGAACAGATATCCTCATTGTCAAAATTGACCTCTCAGGTACCCTCCTGGTCAGCAAGTTCTTCCCCTTCTACTCTTCCAGTGCTGTGAACCTCACTTGACATACTACAAAGGCTTGTCTTTGATTGCCTTGATCAAGGTACTAGAAAATTCTTTGTGCTCCTGTAAGTACCTCTTTGTGTTATCCTTCCCATTAGCAACATTCTGCTACTCATAGGAGTACTATGAACCTGAAAGTTTCAAAAGATGATGCTTTGCACCCAGGTCCAAGATTTCACCTTCATAGGAAATACATTTTGCCAAACTCAATGCCAAACTCTGCTGTCTTGAAAGGAGATGAAATTTTGTTCTTCACTACTTTGACAATGACCTTTCATCACTTTCTACCACATGATTCAACTACCCAGGTTGAGACTCTCTGTCTTGTTCTTGCCTTTGCCAACTCTTGCCTGCAAACCCCATTAGGCAGACCCCCTTGAGAACATTTGAATCTGAATATTCTTGCAGTGAAGTCTTGCTTCCACTGTCAAATGCAAAGACACACAAAAGGAGAGAAAAGATAGAACACACATGTTTCTTTGTGCCTGTGCTGAAACCAGTGACACTGTTGGTGAAGAATGCAGGTCTGCAGGCAGCCACAGCCTCCTGGCAAGCAAGTAAGTCCCTAACACTTCAGTCCAGAGACACACATGTGGGGAAGGAGAGACACACAATCCTGCCCATCACTGCAAACCATTTCCAACTTGTCCAGAGCTTGTGCACAATATTGAGATATGTAAGCATCTGCACATGCAGTACACAGACTGCGTAGCATTTCAGTGGTCAATTATTAAGAAATTCTTGCTGGAAGTAGTGGAATAATGCATTTTGCAATTGCAGGAGGAATTGCACAACGTACCTCTAATAGACAACATACCGGAGATCAAACTGCCTTACACAGAATCATGGGCGGCCAATTATCTCTGCTGCAAAGAATGGACATGAGACTCATGGATGCCAGGATCTTGACAATTCTACACCAGGATGATGATGTAAGTGCTCCAGAAGTATGGAAAGACAAGAACTGGGTTCAAATGATGCCTCAAAAACATGCATTATGCATCAAAATAGCTGATTACCTGCCTTTCCACCTCCACACCAGTTTTGGTACTGGGGATCAATCACATGTCCATACTGAGTTGATGATGTGCTCATAGGCAAGTTGATGAGTAAGTTTGCAGAAATTTCAGATAGCAATCATGGTGCTCATTTATCATACATGGTATCACGTTGAAGCTATCTTGAAGTTTGCACAACAAAAACCATGCTCCTCTTCAGCATCATACTTCTAGCAGCCATGTGCCAACAGAGAAGACTTTGAAGCCCCCCAAAAAAAGAGAAGGCCGAAATCTTCTCAAAGAGAAAACTCATGTGGGTCTCTAAATGGGAAAGTTTTCAGAATTGATTCATAGCACCAGCATTCAACTGCCAGATTTCTGCTGCCCTCCAAAACAGCCAGATGGACCAGCATTCAAGCATCATGATGGAAACGGACAATCACACAAGTGACATTGTCAGGACTTCCTCTGCGATGGGCTTCCTCCACCAACCTATTGGCAGCCTTCTCAGCATCTGGAATGGACTGTACCATTGACACTGCATCCTGGTTTGACACCACACTCCATAGTCCAGCTGTGGCCAGAACTAGAAAATCAACTCCCTCCTCAATTGTAACCTCATGAATCTCAGGCTCAGTCACAAGATATTGCTCCAACTGCTGGACACCACATGCACGGGATACTCCAAAACCACCTGTAATTATCTGATGGTTGTATCTAACAACACCTCCTGGATTCCCAATCTGTGCTTGATATGGTGTGTGGTTGGTCAACAGAGCAATTGCCTCACCATGTGTACAAATCACAGCCCTAGAATCACCAACATTTGCAACTAACAACCGATCACCCACCAAGACACACATACAGGCTGTTGACCTGGCAGCATGGTGCTGACTCTTCTCTTCTCCCCAGTTATCTTGGTCAATCTCCTTGTAGGTCTCAACAATGGCTAGCTTTGGGTCATGGAAAAAATGAGGATGCTTCAACAAGTCATGAAAGAGGAGTCCTAGAAAACGTTTTGCTAACCTTGAACCAGGGTGTGTACCGAACACTCCAAAGCATCCAATCACCCTATTGTCGACCTTTGCAATCTCATTGGCATCAAAATCCTGAAAAGTACCCTCACTCACACAACAGCTTGCAAGCCCAAAGCTGAACTTAAAATCTTCACTCACGCCCCACCCACTAACAGAAGGATTACAAGGGATTCTGCCCTCAAAATTGTTGAATCTGTAAAAGAAGTTTTTGAGATAGGGAGGGCCTCTTCTAGTCACATCAAAGTGCATGAAAAAAATTTGAGGGGAGGGAAATGAATGCATCATAATCAAATTCTTGCAACATGCCAACAATTGGGAGATTTCAGGAAACTGAGGACGTTCTGCAGGATTTGTGGCCCAACATTTCTTAATGAGTGCAGATAGATAACCAAGACAATACTCCACCAGTGGTAACTGAGGCCTCATCCCATTGCGAATGCACTGAAGAACATTTGTTAGAGGTATTGAATTTGGATGTAGCCCCCATGACTAATCATAAAAAATACTATAAGGGGGAATGTGATGGCTTCCCCCAAGTTTGAGCCATGGTGAGTCTTGTTAGTCCATGTATGCCCGTGACTCATTTGTGCACCAAAAGTGCTTCAACTACACATTAATCAACTTGTTATTTGATTTGTGTAAATTTGTGTAAATTTGTGTGAGTAATTGACCCACTTGTCACTTGTTCTAGTCTTCATCCCGGAGCTCTAGCATGCCCTTCTACCCCTGAAATGCTATGAGCTAGGGAGCATACCCCAATTCCTTCTTCTTTTATTGTTTTCACCTTTAGATTCACAGGTGAATCTATCAAGGAGTTTGGGGGTGCGTCATTAGGGCAACCAAAAAATTTCATCAACTACAATCCCCACATCATCAATATTTAATACAATTGTCCAAGTCTACATAATGCCTACACAATCAATTACATCAACCCTATATTATGTAAACAATTCAACTAATGGAACCTCAAACCTTATTTAGAAACTAAATAGTTTCATCCAAATGACCAAAAAACCCTTAACCTAATTTGTAAATTGTGTTTACATAAACCATAAATGATGAAGACATTACAACTTAATGTCCATGCATAGGCTTAAATTTGATAAATTAAGTAGACCTATACAAATGAACTTTAAAATGTTGAGTTAAAACCTTTTTATGTAACAAAAATTTCATAAATTGACCTGTAATTAAATAAAAACAAAAAAAATTGGTTCCATAACTTTAATGCAAAATTTTAACAATTTTTTTACAAATGTTAAACTTAATTTTGGAATTATTTTTGCATAACCCTAAATTGTGTAAAAACTATAAACATTGGATACATAATTGTAATTAAAAAATGAAACAATTTTATATAACTACCAATAAATCTTTTGCTTTAAACCTAATTTGGGGGAAGGAACCCCAACCTTTAATAAAATGTAAACAAAACAAGTGGGAAGGTTTATATCATTCATACCTTTGCCATGGAATCATTTTCATCCTCCTCTCCTTTAGTAAATGAAAGAGAAAAGAAAAACAAGAATCTATTTACATATATGTGTATGTGAAAACATAAATTACCTTAAACATATTCCAAGAATATAATATAAATGCTAGCAAAAAAATTACCTTAAACCCAATTCCTTATTTATTCACAGCAAATATTAGGCAAAAGTTTAGATGAAGGTAATGTAACATGAACGTGGGTTAGTTGACGATGTGGGTATTACAATTTGAAGGGCTTTATGGAGAACCCAAACCACTAACAATAGAAAATCAAAAATATACAATACTCACATAAACAAACTAATCTATGCACCCAAGTGTCATTCCATAAAGGTGAGAAATATAATTATATAAAAGTATTAAAATTCAATTTTTCCTTTAGGTTATTGTGTGGGTATTTCATGATAAAGATAATGAAAATATTACATAGTTAGTCATTTTAATATTGACCTTCAGCTTGCATTCATGAAAGTATTGCTTAAATGTTCTAGCATGGCCATAGAATGTTTTTACCCTATTAGATGAAGTTATTACTCATTTGGTTTATGGTAAATGTAACCCATTCGTGGTGGATGGGGGTATTGTATGCAACATGGCATAAATGATCTCAAAATCTACAAATCCCAAAATTAGATTTCAAAATTAAAATAAGTGGATTGATACAAAAATGTTCAAGTACTTACACTACAAAAATGATGGTGACAAAAAAATATCATGTCAAGTTAAACTACAATGGTTTGATACAAAAATGGTGGGTACATGCACTAAAGCCTCACTACAAGCTTGACTACAATGACATATTTATGATTAAATTCATCCAAGGAGGATGAACTAAATGTAATGCCCATATTGGCATGATAGTTTATTGTAACTACTATAACGTTTGCTACATGATGATGAGTGAACCCTTTTTCTCATTCTATTTTTGCATTTATGCAAGTTATTCAAAATAAAACATTCATAAAAATGTAGTCTTGTCACTTAAAAACCCTGGGACGAGTAAATGGATGCCCAAATCTACCCAATTGCATCTAAAGGCCATGTGTTTGGTCCAAGGGTGAATTGAAAGTACAGTGGATCAAAAGTGGTAGAAAATACATTCCCTATGAGTCCATACAAGATTCTATTAAATGATTCAAATGGACATGGTTGTTACTTTAAAAAATATGAGTTATCTAACATGTGAATAATACATATTCAATCACCTACAAACCTTCCCAAATGTATGTGAAAACTGGTATTTAATGTAGTTGATGTCATTTTTTGATTTGGAAGTCTTAAAAGAAAAACCCATAAAGTGCAAAGGAATAATGCCCCATCTAAAACTTTCAAAAATATTCTTTTGGGACAAAAATTACAACTTATTAGAACTTATGAAAATATGGTCAAATTTTAACCATTCAAAAGTCCTTAACTATTAAATAGTTACGTTTTTCAAAAAAATGATTCTTCATATGAATTTATCATCTTCTATTACATTACATATTGAATCCCAATAACAAATTTGGAATGTGAATCAATATAATTTTTTCCATTTTGTGATGTTCCAATCAGACAACTAATCCATATCTTTTAACTTCGAAAGTTCATTACTATTAACAAATGAATTTTTTATCAATAAATGACCACACAATTCTTTTCATAATGAAGTTTTTAGTTTAGATCCAAGTCCCAATTAGTAGATCTAAGGATATATTAATCATCACAATCATTTGAATAAAGGGTACCCAAGGACAAAACATCATTTCATCACAAAAGTGAACCATTGTAGCTTGCATCTACCTCCGAGTGTCTACAAAACAACCACTTGGCTGCATAAGAACTAATGCATGCATTCACATCGCAACACCCTCTTGAACCTTCATGAACCCATTCATTATCTTCCATTGCATAGAGTCCATGTTCATCTTACATTGGGAGAAGAACCCCTTGTGGTGCAAAATCTAGGTTTGGAACAAAATCTACAAAAAAACCTAGCAAAAAAATTTAGTAGGTTTAACATAAACATGATGAGGGTATTGCACCCCATCATCTTTCTGAATTGATGAGGGTATTGCATATCAAAACCTTTTTAGCAACACACAAAAAAGGACGACGAACATCACAACTATTTATTATTACTTTTGTACCAAGGCAACATGAAAAGGAAGATGATAACAAACAACTACTCATTCTTTTTTGCAACACAATTCAAAATAAAAGAAAATTTTAAAACCAACAAAAGGGGGTAAGGTGTTAGTGTACCTATAAACATAAGTGATGGCAATGGCACAATGAAGCTCACGCTAGAACAAGCAATGGCGATGGCACAATGGAACTCACGCTAAAACAAGCGATGGTGATGGCACAATGGAGCTCACACTAAAAT
>Ga0116227_10009454_pt1 | contig 17686 bp, 16 predicted proteins | sample S1TSphgellanicum_FD_89693 | JGI IMG/M metagenome (GOLD analysis project Ga0116227, IMG submission 89693) | Host-associated microbial communities from peat moss isolated from Minnesota, USA - S1T2_Fb - Sphagnum magellanicum MG | ecosystem: Host-associated > Plants > Peat moss > Unclassified... | reverse complement strand
AGACTCCTATTGCCATTAGCACACTATCATACTATCTATTTAATTGTTGAGTTGCCTTGAATTAACCTTATGTTCAACGGCTTGAAGATTATTCTACCTCTATTAAATCTTTCATCAACATCCCTTGAACTGCTTTAAGAATTTTCAACATCCTTGCTACTTCCTAAATACCATAACAAGACTAATGCTACGTTGAACACCGTAAATTTTGGTGTCTACTTCTACCCCCAACCCTTTAGAGATTTCTCGCCCCTAATTATGCAACAAAGTTTCTAAAACTACGGTTATTAGCCTTTGCTGAAGAAAGGAACTAATCCAACTCCTTAATCACCAGTAATGCATTTCGGAAAAGAAAATAACCCCCTTCGCACCATGCACACTCATCACCCTATGAAGTCGCTAAAAGCCCTTAATAACCTCACCCCATTCAAATAACCCTAATGTAACTGTTAAAAACTTAGACTACCGCACATGGTTGTGTCGGTATGGCTCACAGGTAGCTACAACCCAAACTTGAGGGCTCAATACATGTCCTTATAAGGCCATAAACTATTGTCATCCATAGCAACATGCAATTATGTTTTTAAATTCCAATGTCTCCTAGAATAAAATCACTTTTGAAGCAAATATTGTCTTTAATGGAGTTTCAAACTTGTGTGGACATATGCCCATATCCAAACACATTTTTTGCCTCTTGACACCTTTTTCCATTTTTTTGGGTCTAAGTGATGGTTTTTTCATTACAACAAAAGGTGTTCATGTGCGCCAAATGATTTCACTAGATTTTGAGTGAATTCATTGGTTATAGTGAATGGGGACCAGTGAAGAAGCAGTGAATTCATTGTTCTAATGAACGAGGATTAATGAACTACACCCACATTTTGTAATAGTGTTTGCAAAATATATTAACATTTTTTTATGGAGATTAATGTTAGTCCAGTAGACATTTTAATGTTATATGTTGCATACTAGTAGCATTTAGACATTGCATGCCCCCAATAGCTCCCTATAAATGGTGTTGTCAACCCTAATACCTTGTAAAAAACAATAAAAATTAAAGTAGTGGTCATAGTACTTAGATTGTTGCCTTCATCCTTTACATATGCAAGGATCTTAACATTAAATCCATATGTTGTTAACACTTCATTCACTTGTATGGCCATGGCAATCCCAAAGGTTTTTGTAATTTCAGACAAGCCAATTATTACATGACCAGACTCCCAATTGTGGTCCAAAAGATGAATAATCAAAACAAAAGTGTCCAATCCTCTTAACATCCATGAATCAAAACTCACCATGCAAATGTCACAAGTTTCAAGAACTTCATAAATGAATTTCTTTTTAGTCTTTTTAATTAACCTCAACAATTTTTCATTCATTAATTGAAGCCTTGATGGAAAATAAGCACAAGAATTATGCTTCAAAATTAACCTTCTAAAGAATGGTGAGTCAATAAAAGACAAAGGCACCAATTCCTTGGCAATGAACAGAATTAGATCCTCTTCAAATTGAATTTAATGGGGATCATTCTTCTATAAGGAATAATACTTCCAAAGAAAGATGCAATGCTAGATGGGGTGGGACTAGACATTTTTTTTGTTAATATTTTATATCCAACCAAATAGCCTTCTCCCATTTAATCTAGTTAGTCCAAATTTTTTGGTGATGTTTCTAAATGTTTTCAAAATGCTAAAATTTTGTTACCCTTTTTAAGTCCTACATGTGCAACAACAACAGGGTAACACAAAACACATTTCAACTGCTCAAGTTTAGGATGGCTTGAATCTACCTATGAAGGAGTGATTAAATTTTTTTTTATTGCATAAAAAGCCTATGTTTGGCATTACAACTTTTTGGCTTCCAAAAGTCTTTTTATTTTGCTAATAATGACCATAATACCTCATTTGTTACAATTGTGGTAAATACATTTGCATCTATAATAGTAATAGGATAACCAACACAATCAACAAAAGCTACTATAATAGCAGAACCACAAAAATTTGGGTCATTTGAATAATCTATGATGCTACCAAACTATTGCTCAACAAAAATGTCAACCATAACATGAACTTGGGGGATTATTTCATTCTGCAAATCTCCCATTTTCTACAAACCTAATAAAAAACCAAGAACCCACAACATTAAAAGAATGCACAAACAAAGACTAATAAACAAAAACAAAAAAATAAACAAAAGTTTGGCAAGAATACATACCTAATTGTAGCACGGTGATGGAACATGAACAATAGAGTGTTTCAACAAAACGCAAAGTGCAAAAAACAAATCACAAAGACAAAACGAAAAGTTCAAAAAACAAATCATCAAAACCAAAACGCGAAGTTCAAATAATAGATCGTGAAGACCAAAATGCGAAGCTCGAAGAACAAATCGCAAAAAACAAAGCGTGGAACGTGAAAAGTAGAATGTGAAATGCAAATAGTAGAGCATAAAGCACGAGTTCAAAGTATGAAGTGCTTCAGTAGAGTGTTAGCGCAAAACACAAACATCAAAGTAGGAAACGAACAACAAAGTGGGAAGCTCGAATAACAAACGAATAGTAAACAAACAACAAAATGCGAAACTTGAACAACAAAATGTTAAGCTCAAACAACAGAGTGCAAAACTTAAACAACAAAGTTGGAAGCATAAAGCATGAACAACAAAGTGCAAAGTTTGAACAACAAAGTGGGAAGTTCGAACAACAACCTGCAAAACATGAATCAAACAATAAAACACAAACAACAAAGTGCAAACACCAAAGTGAAACCACATATAGCTAAAAGCAAACAAAATAATGTGAACAACAAATTTATAAATAATTTTTACTAGAGTGCAATGCAGATGAACACCTAAACACAAATGCAAGCAATGGAGATGAAGACCAAAGCATAAGGCGTTAGAGATGAATTATAATTAGCATGAACATTAGAACATCAGGAGACCTTGATGGAGATGACACAAAAAGAAACAAAAACAAAAATCCTAAGGCCTAATTCCTTGATTTGATAAAGATCATAACGTAAGCAAAGAAGATGACCAAAAAAACACAACTTGCAGTAGAGATGAAAAATAAAAAATAAAGACCAAAGTGCAAGGTACTGGCAATGAAGACAAAATGCAAGGAGGCAAAAAGGTTCATGGAGACAATGACACAACTAAAAAGCGAAACAAGTGCAGAAAGCTTGATGGAGACAACAACACAAAAAACACCAAAAAAAAAACCCTAAATCCCTAAATCCTAAACTGGAACTAGAACCAGACTTTTGAAAAATGTCAATTCCAATTCCAATTCTAAACCTTAACCTTAATTGACCCAACCGGGTCTAGTTATCACCTTTTGAAAAAATCCAAAATTATGTTCTTAGGTAGGTTCCCATCCAACCTAGAATAAAGGGTAGGTACTTATGTCAATTCCCGCACCTTGCAGGTCCTTGATTTCGGTTATTTTTAGGTTTCAACACTTTGAGTTGGTTATAATTTGAGTATTAGGAACTAGAACCGAAACTAGAACCAACAGTTCTAACCTGCCAAAGTGGTTAATCACCCAACAATAATATATATGCCCATTTATTCACTAGTTCTCAAAAATTCAAAGAGTTTGTTTTTATATATAACCATGGTTTTCAAAAAATATGAAAAAGTCAATGAAATGGCTAAGGAACCATCGGTTCTTTGCCAGTTCTTTCATGAATGCTACTTGTTATTTAAGGTTTTTGAAGTAATTAGAACTAGTGGTTCTTTGATTTTGAAATATTTAGAGAACCAGTGTAACCCATAAGTATGTCCTCCTATTTTTTAGGTTTATGGTGTGAATGTAGACTTACTTATCATTCTCTAAGCACCAAAAACTACTTGTAAATGATAAAAGACAAAATGACAAGTAGTTAAATCACAACACATTCTTGTGAATGATAAAAGATAAAATAATTTTAATGTGTTGTGATTTTGTAGGTGCTTCTTTAATGATGGCATTGGTTTTATGGAATGATAATTTTGGGAGTATTATGGTGTTTTTTTGTTTTTTTTTTAATGTGTGGATGTGGATACTGCCATCAATGGAGCAAAATTGGAAAATACTAGGAATAAAAAGCGATGTTTGGTAGAAGCTAAAGACTATATTTTATTTTTGCTTTATGTGTTCCAGAAAATGGAGGTTATTTTGTGTTGTTGTTTCACTAATGGAAGAATGCCCAAATTTGTGTCTTTGTAATTATGTGTATCTTTTTCCAAGATTTACATTGTGAAGGAGAATTGATGAACATGAGACTAGATGTAATGAAGTTAGTAAATGTGTTTGATGGAATTGATGAAAGGTTTTAAGGGACTAATACAGTTGATTTGTTTGTGGCTTCACTTTGTTCAAGTTCAATATACCTAATTCTTGTTGGGAATTGTTGTATATGGGAAGGTCAAGTACCTATCATATGGGAGTTTCGAACAAAAACTTTGTTTGTTGGGAAGTGACTATGTAGTTTTGAAGCTTAATACATAATCTTCATGGGAATGTAAGGTGTTTTGTTTCTTCGTACCATCTCCAAGTTATGTTAGAATGTTATATGTTATCATGATTTTGTTGGGGCATGATGGGATGTCTTATGAAATGTGTGGGTTTGTTTATCCAAATGGTAACATCAGAAGATCATGATAGCCTAAAGAAAGGAGATCTAGAGTGATATGAATCCATTGTATGGCTATAGTTTTAATAAAGGTATTTTAGTCAAATACGAACACAATGTAATGAGTAGCAAGGATGTATGGTATTTTTGTAATTGTATGCCTATTATATGTCTTAATCCACAAGCATTATGTTCTTGATGAATAAAATATCTAGCATCTTTTGTATGCCCTCCTTTTTGGTATCAAAGTGAATTTTAACTTATGTCATTGTGTAAATTTAAATTTTAGTTAATTAATGGTAATGTGTTTCTTGGTTATAACATGACATATTCTAGTGAGGAAGATACATTTATCAAATAAAATCTTCAAGTGTTACATGAACAATAGTTGACACAATTGTTTGGCATCAATACTGGAGTGTTTGCATTGGAACTTGGGATCCATTATTCTTCACATTATGATTTTTTAACTCATCAACATTGTTGGATTGGACCCATTAGAGGCAAAAATAGGGGATATAACAATAAGAATATCCCACAATGGTTTTGAAAGTCGAATCTAGGTTTGGATGAAAATGCACAATGGAAATGGAACCTGACAAAATGTTGCTCAATTTCAAGGAAGAACTTACTTCTTTCACTTCTTTTATTTCGTTCATGATTCCCATATTTGAAGGTAGGATTTAGTTCCTCGTAATGGAGACATTTGGATTCCTAATGCAACAAGATCAAAAATTCACATAGTACACTTCTTTGTTCCATAGATAGAGGAACACATTTGCATCTGGGTCAAATAAACCTATTTGCATGGTGGAACATATTGGCTATTGGAGAGTTAAACATGGTCAATATGGAAAAACTTTGATGGAATTTTGGAATCCTTGAAATTGTTGACTTTGTTATAACCCTTATAGATTTTGCTATATCATCAATTGGAAAAGAAAATTAATTGTTGTTGTTATGAATAAATGATTTGTGAGTATTATCGACATGATGTTATAGTGTGTGAAAAATGTCGTGAAGGAGTTGTAGTATAATGAAGAAGTATTATGAAAACACGGGAAATATTTCAATACCATATAAACTTTTCAACACCTCTTGTTTTGATTTTGTTTTTTGAAATGTTGAAAAGAAGAAACCCCTACCTTATGTAAGAGACATTTTGATACCAACTTTTCCAATAGAAGGAAATAAATATGTTATATTCTTCATAGTTACCATGGAGAAGTTGCTTAAGAAAGGAAGTATAATGGTTAGAGTAAAACATTTTGGAGTTACTTCCAAATTGTTAAGTTGGTTGTTAAACCAAGGACTTATGGAAGAAACATATATGGATAAACAAAAGAGAAGGTCATGTTGAAATCTACATTGGATAGACAATAGGAAATTTATTATTCTAGTTAAGAAGATAACAAATAAAAATGATAAGCCTTAAAGGCATGGATGAATTGTTTTGGGGTATAAAATTGGATAATGTCCATGATTGGGTTGAAAGGCTAGAAATGGCAACAAAAGTAAGAGGGATTGATGAACAAAATTTATTCAAGATTGGTAGATTGCATTTGAAAGGAAAATCAAATGAATGGTTTAAGAAGATGGATACTACTCCTCCTAACTAGCAAACCATGAAAGTAACCATGATATTGAACCATGGAATTATGGATAATGAGCAAACTAGAGAGAAACTAGATGTGATCAAACAAAAACCCAAACGACAAGTTTAAGCATATTATGACAAAACAGAAAAGTTATTTACAAGAGGCAAGCTTCAAGATGCAAAACAAAGAAAAAGGTTTTTTTCTCAACTTCATCCTAAAATCAAAAAGTTTTGTGTGATCTGAGATTATGCAAAGATGGATGTTATGCTTGTTGGGACTTTAGAAGTGGATCAAATATTAATTGAGCTAGGAGAGACTCCATTTAAACTATTGAAGGAGGAGCAAGAAGATGGAGTTGTGGCTTATGCAGTTGGGGAAAAATAGGGTAGTGCCCTAATCACTAAAGTTGGCTTATTTGATTGGAATGTTATGCCTTTTGGCATGGAGAATGCAACCAACCTTTTTTCAAGAACAATGATTAAGGTGTTTGAATAATACATGGGCAAGTTCTTGAAGGTTTTCATTGATGACTTTAATATTGATAACATAACTTGGGAAGATCACCGTGAACATCTAGTTTGATTTGTGTTGTTGAAATTAAGGGAAGTTAATTTGAAGTTCAATCCTAGCAAATGTGAATTTGCTATAACTAGCATTGGTTTTTGGGTCATATTGTGAACAAAGAAGGCACAAAACTAGATTAGTGAAAAGTTAAGGAAATAACAGAGTTTCTAGTGCCTACTTTTGTTACTAATGTCAAAGCATTTTTGGGTCTCACAAGTTATTACAAGAATTATTTGGAAGGGTATTCTTGCATAATTATGCCATTCTTTGAACTAAAAAAAAGGATACAATGTTTTTGTGGATTCCCCAATGTCAAAATGCATTGGTTAGGACACCCATTTTTATTATGCTAGATTTCACTAAGCCCTTTCATTTTGGATGCAAATTGGTCAACTTGAGGAGTTGGAGCCATTTTCTCACAACGAGAGGGAAGGAAATGAAAGGGTTATGGCATATGTAAAAAAATTGTTATCTCCAGTCCAAAAGAAGTTCCACCCAATGTAAGGTGAATATTATGCATTGATTTGGGGTATTGTGCATTTTTGGCAATATGTATATTAGAATAATTTTACCCTATGTACTGACCACAAACATTTGGAGTGCTTGGCTACTATGTCATATGCATATAAAAGAAGAGGAAGATGGATCAATATGGTACATGACTTCAACTTTAAGATTATGCACCATGCAAGGTTCAAATGTACAAATGTTAATGCCTCGAGCAAAAACCTAGTGGGATATGTTAATGAAGATGAAAACTTTCAAAAATAAATACAAGATTATGAATGGATGCAACATGTTCACAAGGAGGAAGAAACATGTTGGGTAGGCATAAGGAGTTAAAAAATGGGATTGATCTTACAACATATGGATAATAAGAAGGTGTTCAACCTATTGTTTACGGTTGAAACAAAATAATTGGAAATGATGGTAGGAGATACAATTACAAATTATGCGTCTATGTGAAGTCAAGTGTGCGGAGATGAAAGCAAACAACATGAGTAAACCTTGAAGAAGAAATGGAAAGACTTGTGGGATACTCAGATGCATTTGTAGTTAATTATGAAGCATAAACAATGGTTCATGAAGAAGAAGTGGATGGGTGTTGTTTTGATGGAGAGAAAAATTGTGAGCTAAACACATGGATATCTAAAATTATGGATAAACCATGATGGTTATGAATGGAAGATGAATTCATGTGGATTGCAGTGCAAATGAAAGTGTTAGGACAAAGAAAAATATTCTTTATTATCATTGGAATTATGGTAGATTGATGTTCAAGGGACTAATAGTCCCAAAATCGGAAATAACAAAAATAGATTGTTTGGATTTGTATTTTGAATTGGACATTTTGTTGAGGGATGTATGCTTGTTGAAATGAACAAACATTACTTCTAGCACAACAAAGTTGATGATGTGAAAACTATAGTTTGTGTTCACAAACATTGTTAATTGGCAAAGAAAATTAATAGTATTAAGTCTGATGCAAAAGATTTCAAAAACATACTTGTATGGGAATGATTCTACATGGCGGCTTTTGATTAAAGAGGTCCTTTACTAGAAACCAATGATGGGAACTAATGCATGATGGTTGTTATCGATCACTATTCCAAATGGGTTGAAGTAAGAATTGTTGTAGATCATGAAGTTAAAATTGATATGATATTTATTAATGGTAGAAAGTTGTCTTGTGTTGGTAGACAATAATATTATCACTAGATGGTAGTTATTGTTAGATGGCAAAACAATCTCAATTTTTAAAAAAAATGAAAGTGATTTCTCGCAATAGTACCATAAATATAATGAACTACCTTCATGGAACATTATAATTGGAAGTTAATTATAGGAATAATTATGATAGAAGAAATATTAATTACTATAAATAATATCCTAATCTAGTTTATTTAGAAGAACATCTTAGTAATTATTTAATTCTTAGTGGTAAATCTTTTACTTACCGTTTTCTATTTACTATGAGGTGAAGCCATCTAGGTTAATTAATCCAAATGGATAAAGGATGGATGGATTCCCTTTAACTAGGATGTGTGGAAGAGATTAAAATAAGGGGATTTGGAAGGATAAAGAAATCTAGGAGGATAAGAATTCAACCTTTGTGTGGTCAACATCATTTTTGGGTTCCTTGTTTTTTTTTGGGAGGAATGAAGGATTTCATTAGACCATTAGATGATTAGAAGATGAGAATATTGGATCATTAGCATTAGGAAGTTGTGTGTGACATTCTTGTGTGAGAAAGAAGGAGAAAAACATGAAAGAAAGCTATATTTGTCCTTATGTAATGGAAAATGGTTGACGGTTGTATGGATTTAGCATTTATTCTCAATGTGTGTTCTACTTAGAGTGTGATAAAGGAAGGGAAAGTAGTTTATATCAATTTTATATAAAATTTTGTAACTTTTATGTATTAATTTTTCATTTTCTTCTATAAGATCTATGTGTCATCCACTATTTGTTTTAATTTTTAGAATAGGAAATATGTGAAGGACACCAAGAATTATAAGAACAAAGGCTAAAGGAAAGGTTTAAGTCTAATTTTCAAACAAAGAACAAAACAAGATTATGTGATTCAAAAACAAAACATTAAAACTATGAACAAAAACATAAGATGTGCAAAACAAACATGAAAACAAACGTTTATTATGTAAACATATGCAAACATGAACATGAAAAGAACATGACAAGGTTATGGTGCAAAATTGTCCCTAAGACTAGTGTTGAACGGACTAAAAAAAAAAAGGGATCTTATTTTTATTTATATCCCTTTGGGGACCTAGCTCAAGGAAGCTTCCAAAAAGGCTTCTATTTGTACATCGAATAAAAAAGCTTCTTGAGAACCTTTCTAATTAAAAGTCAACTATGAATTAATTAAAACTTAACTTAAAGTTAACTAGGACTTAACTAAGAATTAACCGGGATTTAATTCAAAGTTGATTGGGAGTTGATTGGGAGTTAACTCATACTTAATTATAATTTGATTAAAAGTTAATTAAGACTTAACTAGAAGTTAATTAAGAGTGAATTTGTACTAAAAATAAGAATTAAGTACAAGTTTAATACAAATCATAGATGAACATTCAAAAGAATGAACCCTATGGCATTGACATTTGTGACAAAATTCCTTTGTGTCATAAGATGGTAGCTGCCAGTGGAACGTAGCAACAAAGAGGTGGACTTAATAATTGAGGCCTAAAGGGAGTGGAAAGTTTATGTAGACAGTAGGCATGAATGACATAGGTTCTAAAGGTGTTGCAAATGGTAGGCAATAGCCATAGAAGGTTTACATGTGTTGTAGATGGTAAACAACAACATAATGAAGTTTGCGGATTGTTGTGGGTCTTTTTTCACACTACAAAGGAAGATAATTGTTGTAGGATAATAGCTACATCATGACGGTAAGCAGATAGAAGACAAGTCCTATTTTCATGTCTTTTTAATTTTTTTAACATTTAAAAAAAATCCAATAACCCTTTCCATGTTGGTAATTAGGTTACCAAATTCCATGGTTTAACAATATTCTTTGAAGATGATATTATTGGCCACTTTATAATGTCGAAAGTAGGTTTTGACTAATAATGGAAGTGAATGGGTGGTAGAGTTTAACTAATTGTGCAAAAACTATGAGATTTTGCATCAATACATTATTCTTCAGTGCCCTAAATGCAATGGTATGGTCAAAAGGTTGGTTCAGAACTTAAAACATGGTTTGATTGTTCTATTTACTATTTTTGAGCATGTTCAGAATTAGGATGAACATTGGCCAATAATTCTATTTGGTTATTGTTGTGGTATCCAAATAAACACAAGATTTCACCACACACAATTTTGACCAACCGTACTTCAAGGTTAAAGGTAGACAACTTCCTAAGCCCTTTGTTTAAAACCTATGATGAAGATGATGATCTTATAATACTGGATGGGGTCCAAATTCTTTAAGGTGTACCAAAATCTTGTCACAACATCACCATTTTTAGTCTTTTTTAAGATGTAAAGACATATTTATGGATGATTATGATGGAATTTAAAATTGTAATGGTTTAAAATATAGTCCTTTTGAAAATTTTAATAACATTTGACTCATTATTTTTTGTGGGATCAAAATATAGGGTAAAAAAGGATTGTAGTAACAATTAGGCCCTTTTTGTCTTACACCTTAAAGGATTTTTGCCCGATGAACAAATGATTGAAAAGATGTAGATAATTGTAAGGATGCATGGACAAAAAATACACAACGTGGGCCAAACATACATAAAACAAAAAAAAAAAGCCTTGAAAAAGGGGAAATAAATGTTTTTGGGATTCACTAAAGGACTAACCTACATCAAGATGAAAAAACCAAGAAAGAAAAGATTGTTGACTTCCGGTTGGGAAATACTTTATCTATTCATGAAATATTTGGATGGGAATGGATTTCTTGAGCAAGATGAAGGTGGTTAGATTTGTGTCATCAAAGGAAAAGATGAATAGCTTTAATAGACCTAGAAGGATCTCTAGCTCTTTTATTTTGCACCATGAAATGGTGAAAACTAAGGGACTTAATAAAAATTGTTGGGGAATGGTTACATATGTAACCCAAAAGTATGCCTTGTTGTCTTTAAGGTTTATGGTGTGAATATATGGAAATATATATGTCATTGTTTAAATGTCAAAAAATACCTATTACTTTGTCTTTTATCATTCGCATGAATGCATTATGATTTGCATGTGCTTCTTTAATGATGGCTTGGTTTTACGAAGGAATGATAATTTTAGGATTAATATGGTGTTGTTTTGTTTTTCTTGTTTGTGGATGTTGATGATGTCGATGATGGAGTAAAATTTAAAAAGAACAAGAATAAGAAACAACATTCAATAGAAGCGAAAGACTCATATTTGACTTTTGCTTTGTGTGTTCCAAAGAAATTGAGGTTGTTTTGTGTTGTTTCATTAATGGAAAAATGCCCAAATTTGTGTCTTTGTAGTTATGTGCAACTTTTTCCAAGATTTTTGCTAGTAGGAAAATTCATGAATTCATGATATTGAATGCAATAGAATCATAAAGGTGTTTGATGAAATTGATGAAAGGTTTAAGGGATCAGTTTGGTTGATCTATTTGTGGCTTCATTTTGTTCAAGTTCAATATACTTGATTCTTGTTGGGAATTATTGTACATGTGAGGGTTGAGTACCTATTCATATGGGAGCTTCAAATAAAAACTTTGTTTGTTAAGAAGTGACTATGTAGTTCTAAAGCTCAATACATAATCTTCCTAGGAATGCATGGAGCTTTGTTTGTTTGTACCATTGTGACAAAAAAAAGGCTATACAAAACCTCTCCAAGTTCATACAAATAATAGTTAGTGTCCATGGTAGATCTATTGCTATCATCAACAATTTTGCTTCACGAATTCAACCCACAATCTTCATCACATAAGCCTTTGTTAAACCTTAATTCCTATGGAGTTGACAAATTATATTTAATTTATGATTCCAAATTGACTATCTAAATCATATTCTTAAGCATGAAGTGATCATAAAGATGTTGGACTAGATCTTTCTAAATTTTTTTTTATAGATTATCTTGGTTTTACATAACATCAATATTACCATCCAACAACAATTCCCCCAAATCCACTCATGCATTTTGACAAGGAGGAAATGGATGTCCACATCAATATGGATTTTACAACTTCCCACCTTTAGAAAATTGTAGAAATCATATTCTTGGAGTTCCCAAACTAATGAGTCACAATTTCTTGAATGCAACTTCCCCATTAACCCCTCACAATGCACAAATTGATGTTTTTTTTAAACCACCCATAATCATCCCCTATGGAGCTTTATCACTTCCATAATCTCTATGTAATTTATTCATTCCTTCTATCCTACACAACTCTTTAATTTCTAACACTAGTATGGAGTAGAAGATAATTGGTATTAAAAGCTATAGAAACTATGATTGTGGGCATTCTTCCCAATAGTCATCGACTTCACAACAAACATTACAAAAACAAAATGTCTAACATCATACAACAAATCTAGTCTAAAAGAATAATGAAAGAACAAGAAGCACTTAGTTTGCACAGAACCTACCTTCTTATACATTTGCATTTGCCACTTCCTCACAAAATCAACCATCCAAGAACCTCTACTAAGCCTACCATTGTCAAAATGAATTCAAAATACCAAACATATTTTAACTATTCTACAATCTAGACTTTTATAATGCAAGTGAACACCACAAATCTCATTTGAGGCAATTAACTTGCAATAAACAACTCACAACCCGCATCCACAAAGTAAGAAACAAAAATAAACTATCAACTAACACCTCTCTTGTCATTTTTTGCATTCAGCAGCTTGATCCGCTTTTCATTAGGTCTTCATCCTAGTGATGTCCATTGCACTCTCTTTCATCCCACACCATCTCTAAGTTGTGTTAGGGGGATCAATGTTATCTGTTATCATGGTTTTGTTGGGGCAAGATGGGATGTGTTATGATGTGTGTGAGGTTGTTTGTTGAAATGGCAACATCAAAAGATCATGATAGCCTAAAGAGAGGAGATCTGGAGTGATATGATCCATCGTATGCTTATGATCTGAGCAAAAATATTTTAGTCAAATACGAGCACAATGTAATGAGTAGCAAGTATGTATGGCATTTTAAAAATTGTATGGCTTTTATAAGTCTCCATCCATAAGCATTATGTTGTGGATGAATAGAATATCTGGCATCTTCTGTATGCCCTCCTTTTTAGATTACACCAGAACTGACAGTTCTTAAAAAATTTAAAGGACCACTCAAAGCTGGTAAAAACATTTGAATTTTGATATCCTAGGGATCTTACAGGAATTCCCAAGGATCTTATGACCCTAGCAAGCGTGAAATGGGTAAGGCCTGGCGGGTGGGCCTGATTCTGCAACAGAACCCACCCTAGAAATACACCAGAAAAATGTGAAAAGTTTTTTTAAGGGAGAAGAGAAAGTGTGAATGGACTGCAAGGATGGTCAAAAAGAGGAGTTATAGTAAAAGGGTGGAGCTGGACATGATGATGATATTGCAGAATCCCCTTCTCACTTGGACCTCCCTCATTAGGTGCAAGACAAAACAAAAACACAGGGTGCAAGACAGAACCAGGTTACCGAAGATGTGCATTAGCGGCAGCAGTGGAAAGAATGTTGGAACATAGGAACCAAAATACATATCCGACATAGATAGAATTGTACATGTGTGTGTGTGTGTACATAAGAATGTATAGAATCTTTTTTTTTCAGGGGGTTGTGATCTGGACCTGAATTAGCACCCTTAGTGTGGAATTGGTACAAGAATCAGATTGTGAAACTAGCCTTTTGTTCGATTCCAAATTGAAAATTGGAACCTTGCAAAAAAAATAAAATCTTGAACATAAGGTTCAGGTTAAACAAGCAAATTCAACTTTTTTGAAAAAGTTGACAAACAAGCTGAATGTTATAAAACAATTGATCAGTTTTCAATTAGTTCTATAAAACTTTATATTTATATTTTTCTCAATTATAATTATAATTATATATATTTAAAACATTAAAAAATAAATTATAAGCTTTTTTGATAATCTCCAGTCTTATTAAGGAATGTGTAATATGTCCATGTAACCAGACCTAGTTTTCAAACTGTGGTAAAACAATGGTTAAATATGAAAAATGTGCCAAAACCAGAACCACATGATTTAAAAATTGGAAGAAGCAGGCTCAAACCCACACCTGAAGAACCTATTCTAAATTTGAAACGAAGTTTTGTGTCAAAACCAGGACGAGATGTTCTCTTAAAACTGTCCCTCCTTGCTAGCGCCTTTGGATCTCCCTCCTTTTGCAACATCGCGTCAACACACGTGTTTGGGCGGGTATTTGATTTTGTTCATAACCACCAATTCCAGTTTTTGTAAATGATTCCAGCAAGAAGTGAATGGGGGGGTTCTGATCAATTGGGAACCAAAGAACCACCGGTTCTGGTTTGTAAGCTGTTTCCAAAATAAGAGAACCGCCGGTTCTCATTTTGAGAGATTATTTCGTGATCAGAAGAAAACTGTCAGTCGCAAAATGATTTGTAACGAACTCTGAGAACTGCCCTGATACCCAACCAGGGTCTGTTCATGTTTCTGATAACCGCCCAACCCCCTGGTCAACACGCCGGTAGGGAGAGCATCTCATCATCCCTCCTACTGCAGCTGTTGTTTTGCTGCCCACAGAGATCCTGGAATTTGGCCCTCCCTCCTTCCTTCCTTCCTTGCCTCCCTGCCACCAATTCCGGGCAGACTTGAAAAAAAAAGTGGCAGCCTATGGGCTTGCTCTTGCTCTCAATTAGGGGCAGCTGCCAGCAGCCATATTGCCCTGCAACAAATCAGGACAAACCTCTCTATTGCAGAGGTGATGATGGTTTGAAAGCTTTCTTTTGCATTTTAGGTGTGGCTCTGGGTACCTAGTACCTACCCTTTTGATGTATTTGATTTGAGGGCCCTTTTCTTTTTAAGGTAGCTTTAGATATCCTGGAACCCCTTAATTGCATGGATAAGAAAGACAGCCATTGGAGTGGAAAAGGGGGCCAAAAAAAAGGATGGGGAGGGTAAATGCAATGCATTAATAAGGAGATTGATGTAAGTGAGGGTATTTATTTTGTCATTTATAATAATGCCAAAGAATTATGGGATTGTACCTCTCCTGTCCCTATTGGCCAACAACTCTTTGCAAAGCCAAGCATTACAATATTGACCAAGTAGGGACAAGACTGCATGCAAGACAGTGGTAGGAAGGCTTATTATGATGATGATGATGATGATGGTGGTGGTGGTGGTGGAAAGGCTTTGCTTTTGCTCAAGACTAACTAATGGGGGAGAAGGGAGGAGTAGGCTTGGGGGGAGGGGTCTTTATTATTCACTCACTACTTAATAGGTGGGAATTTTATAGCAAAAAAAAAAAAAACACCCATACAGGCACTTGAATGAAAACATCATGGATGTACTTACTCATAATTGCATCAATGAGAAGAAGATTTTGAGGGTGGGGAAAACCCATCATCATGTAAGTAAATGAATAAAACAAGCTATATGGATTCTTTTCAAAGTTTAATAAAAAAATACTTAGAAATGAATGGGTCTTTCTCTCTTTATTCCAAGCAGGAGAAAACACATCACAAATATCCATTTCAGCCTTGTAGAAAGCATACCAATACTTTCTCCAAGTTGCCCAAGCCAATACAGGATGGTTTTATTAGGTGGTGCCAATACCACATGGAGCATCATCTTTAGAAATCATGAAAGTTGAATCCCATGGACATTTGATCAAGTTAAAATTACACACTCCTTGAAAGGGAAGAGCTCTCTCTTTGTCAAGAGTTTTATTTGATTTTCTCAAGTGACTTTGAATTAGACTTTATCTAGGTTAGGAAAAATCATTAGGTAGTCTAAAACATATGTTGGGTGGTTCTTTGATTTTTCAAAGAATTGTTGGTTTTGGGTATTTCAAAAACCTCGAAGAATCACCATCACACACTACCATTTATATTACATGTTCCATTACCTAGTGTTAAATTATCATTTTAATGTAATATCTGCCTACATTATAATGGATGGAATCACATAGATTACCTCACAAATGGGTCAAGAGTCGTGGGCTTTTGTGTGAGAAAAACCACATTCTCTTGGAATGATCAGGTTTCATGAAAGAACATCAAATTTTGTCAAGTTTTTGACAGGCCAAGGGTGGGATTTCTGGCCTTTGATTAGTTATATGCCTATATAACCAGTATGACTCCCAGTGAAGGTTTGGTCCAAAATCCAAGAACCACCCAACATTGGTCCATACCTAAATTGTTATGACACATCTTTGTTGTTTCATTAACAGTTGTGGACAATGAGAAGTGAAGGGGATTGACACAATAGTGTTTCTGGCTACAAATTGAAACCAAACAAAAGAAAATTTGAAGATTATTCATTAATATTATTCACTTCTGGATGATTGAAACCTCCAAAATCACTTCATTTTCAAATTTTGGAGGGTTTCAATCACCAAAAGTGAGAAAAATAATAGTCATCAACATCATATTTTCTAAACTTGGTTTTCAGTGTGTAGCCATAAAACATAGAAGGTTGATTCAAGATTTGCCTAAATTTCCCTAGGGATGATTACCATAAATACAAAAGGTTGATCAAAAGATTTGTACCTATTTCATATCTAGTTTATAGCCAGATTTTGCCTTAATAGTCCACAGTATAATTGCCTTTTATTTTACACTACATCTGCCTATAGATGATTGCCACTCAAGCTACATTTTTTTAATAATAAAAAATCTTTAAAAAGAAACACTCATTGCCAATGTGCACGAGAAAGAAGAAGAAGAAGAAAGGAAAAAATTAAAAATCCCAGGACCAAAACCAGTTGGCAACTTGGCAGAGGAGAGGAGGCAAAAAATCACCTTGGGAATGATGAAGTACTCTGGAGACAAAGCAGTAAGTAATAAGTCAGTCAGAGAGTAGTAGTAGTAGTAGTAGTAGTAGGCCTAGTACTAGTGGAAAGGGGACTTAGGGATTGGAAGAGATGAGTGAGTGGGGCAGCTCACTTTGACCAGATGCTGCTTCTGCAATGTGTAAGTACTTTGCTTCCTGTGCTGTGCACGTCATGAGCAGAAGGCAGGCAGGCATGGCAGGCAGGCAGTGAAGAGGCGTATCTTGGTGGGCTCTGTGCATATCTTGCTCTCTGACAACACCCATTTATGGGCTACATAATAACTCTCGGCTTTTGACCCTTTGCACTTACCAGCTCTGACCCCACTCAGTCCCTCCCCCCGGGGCCCCCAAGTTTCCAGCTAGTGTTGGGCGGGCGGTTCTTGGGAGGGGTGTTTTTTTTTTTTTTTTTTTTTTTTTTTTTTTTTTTTGTTTTGTTT
>Ga0116227_10009453_pt1 | contig 17689 bp, 30 predicted proteins | sample S1TSphgellanicum_FD_89693 | JGI IMG/M metagenome (GOLD analysis project Ga0116227, IMG submission 89693) | Host-associated microbial communities from peat moss isolated from Minnesota, USA - S1T2_Fb - Sphagnum magellanicum MG | ecosystem: Host-associated > Plants > Peat moss > Unclassified... | reverse complement strand
TTTAATCACCCAGTCAGAATTACCATCTCCCAAAATAATCTGTTCTGCGATTTTGATGTTCTTTATAAAGAAATTCTTCTCTATAAAAATGATATACTACAACTCCAACTCCAAAATCAATCAATCTCCTCCTCAGAAGAATTCTTTAACATTTTTAAAAAATTAATCAATCTCCTCCCCTTTATCTAACTCAAACCAATTATATGGAAATTTCAACAACAATTTCAACATCAAATTGTGGCTTTTGCTCCCTACCTACAAAACTAGACTCAATTCTAGACACATCTAAAGTTTATACCTGCCAATGCTCTCCCAATATTTCACAATCTTCTTTTAATTTTTGCTGTTATTATAAACATTTACCAGATTGTATCTACAAATATCTTTATTTTTTTAAACAAAATATCTTCTTCTTTGAATCCTATCCAATTTCTAAAACTTCTTCTTCTGATTTTAAAAGATTTAAATTATTAAATTTTAAAAGCCCCCAAGAATTTATCTCTTTCGGCGATCGCCTTCTTAATCTCTTAACCTTTATTTAATATCAATTCCTCTTTTATTTAATCCTAACTAATTATCAAATTTAAATTCCTCTCTTATAAATAAAATTACTACTCTTCTTTAATAAAATATTTATCACATTCTAAGTTCCCCTAATTAAAACAGGATGTTTTACCAACATCCCGTTCATTAAAAATTTTTAATTTTACTCTATCACTCCATATTAGGCGTAATACAATAATTTAACTCCCTCAAAGGTATTCCTAAAGAAGATCCTACCTCACTCACAGACATCTTATCAATACAATCATACTGCTTATCCCCATAATACGCATTCATTAAACTATTCGACTTCAAATGACCACTCCCCAATAAATGACCCATCTCATGCATCACCACCATCCGCAAATTACGTGTCCCTATCCTATCTCCTATCACTACCATCACATTACCACCTTGCTCCGCAAATGCTAGTGTGTTCTCACTTACCTCCATCCTCTTTAATCTCTCATCACTCGATACACTCCTAATTATTACCCACCCTATCCCACTCTTCATCACTTCCTCATATCTCCTCTGCGCCCCCTCCCATCCAGTAAATCCTTCGTCCTTGATACTAAATACCATCTGCCCATTAAATACCTTACCCCACTCACTCACCGACTCCTCCAATACCAACCTCTCATATACATTAAATTGTGTGTCCAAATAAACAGGTACCTCCCGCCTGTTCATTATATGACTCGGCACCTCCCCCTTATGCCAACTCCACATACTACTACATCCAAATATCATCAAACTTAATAAAATTATTACCATCCTCTTCATCCTTAAACTCCTCTCGAAACATACCTCTCTATATATATCTTTAAAAAAATTTAATATTTTTATTGACAGCTTAATAATTGTATCTTATAATTTTTCTTGTTTTAAGACCTTTTATCGTACATATTTAACAATTTTTTTATTAAACTTAACAAATTATTTGTACACAAATTATTACATTTAATAATTAATTAAAATTTTTATTTAGTAGATTATTTAACAAATTATTTTAGCAGATTCTCAAATTATTATTGTGGTTTATCAAATTATTATTGTGGTTTATCAAATTATTATTGCAGTTAATAATAACAAATTATTTCTATCAAATTTTTTCTAGCACTAGATTATCTTAGCATCAAATTATTTTTAGCAAATCTATTTTTAGAATTAAATTATCTTAGCACTAAATTATCTCTATCAAATTTTTTTTAGCAAATTATTATTGCAGACCCCTATTAGGGACCAGCTCCCATCTATCACAGCCTGTCTGCTATAGCTATTTCCTCCCGCTCCCAACCCATCTAATAACTAAAGCTCTCTACACTCTCTATTCTCTTCCCATCTAACAAATTCTTTTCTCATATAGAAAAACATTCTTTCTTCCCATCTAAGAAATTCTTTTCTCATATAGAAAAACATTCTTTCTTTCCCATCTAACATTAACTTAAGATGATGGAATTAACTCTTCCAATCCCCTCCCATCCAATAAGGAGGTGCCCAGGGCATATGAGCAACACTCGAGATAAGGGCGATGGTGGAATGGTGGAATTGCTCGTCAAGAAGGTACGCGCTGCCCATGAAGCAGAGCGAACGCTCTTGAGGAGCCAAAAGGAGTACGACGACGCTGCGGATGAGGCGCGTGCCGCATGGGACGCGCTGTGGGAGTACAATAAGGACCTGGAGGAGGTTGCGCTCGAAGCCCTGACCCATCAGAATCAGGTCCTGTAAACGAATCGGAGGGATGGGGTTTTCCCCATCCCTCACTAACAATCTGTGGAGTAATCCGATTATCGAGCGCGCTTGAAGGCAGAGAAGCGAGCCGAGAAGTCTTCCAGGCGTTAGAATATACGCCTATCTTTCTCCCATCGCAATAACTGCGAGACCTTCTAAAGAGAAGAGGTCATAAAGTGAAGTATCTCAGCGAAGACGAGCGTCGTGAGCTCTACCCCGAGCCTAGCTATCAGGATCAGATGCAGTCTCTCTCGAAAGAGAGGGATGCTCGTCTGTTTGGTCCGAGAGGTGATGCGGACACCTTGGCTTCAGCCGTTCGACAAGGTGAGCATGTAGCCGAGCTCAAGGCGCTTCGGGATCTTGCAAACATCCTTCAATATGCCCCGCATCAGGAAGCATGCAGGTGCCGTAGCTGCAAAAGAAAGCCAGAAACGGCGGAAGTCCGCGATCACTGGGCGGCTCGAGTAGTGGATCTCCGTTCGCAGATTCGCAGCTCGGTCCTTCCGCACGCCGATGCATTGATCGTCAACCCCGACTGTCGAAAAGCCGTCTGTGACTTTGCGTTTGTCGCACGTGACGCATGCGACAAAGTTCCCCATCTGTTTCGGAGCACCGTCGAAGACGCACACGATCGCGCTATCGTGATTCATGCCGCGGGGTTCCCGTGGATTCGTTACTGGAATGTGTCGTCTGTCTCTTGGGGAGGCACGACATACGACATCGGCAATGCTCCGAGCAAGAAAGAAGATCGATGAGAATCATTAATCTCATGCCTCATGCCATCGTTCTCCGTTCCGAGAACGGTGAAACCACCGTTGCCCCATCTGGAGAAGTGGCTCGGGTTTCCACAACTCCGGGAGTGGTCATTCAACCTGAGGGCTTTCCCTGTGCGGTCGCTTCTGCTACCGTCTACGGGGATCTTGAGGGACTCCCTCTTCCACAGACCGGAGTTATCTATCTGGTCTCAGCACTGGTTCTCGCCCGGTGCCATGGTCGAACGGACGTCTTCGGACCTGGAACAGGTCCATCAGACGGAGCAATCCGAAACGAAAAGGGACAAGTCATCGCGGTGACTCGACTCATCGCTGCTCCACTCAATTAATAAGAGGCAACATGGCACGAAAGACTAAGTTTACAACGCTGTCTTCTAAGGTTGCACAAGCAGCCCATCAGCTCCACAAGCAACTCCAATCCTACAAGTCTGGCGGAGATATCGCCAACGCCAATAGAATCGCAGAGATTCTCAAGATCGTAGGTAATAACGGGGAGCCCTCTCCCGACGTGATGAACCAGGGCTGGCAAGCTCCTTCCAACTAAGAAAGATTATCATCATGGATAGTTTGGATCGTTTCATGCGTAACCTCTTCATCAGCGCCGCCATCGAATGTATCGAACGCTGTAGGGCTAAGAAGAATGGATCTTCCAAAGAAGAGAATGCGGCAATCATCTTCCTTCTGGAAGAAGAAGGCACTTTACTTCCTGTAAGTAGAAAGTAACGTAGTCGGTCGACTTTCAGTCGAATATCGAGATTAACCGGAAGTCTTATGGGAGAGTAGGGAATACCTTGCTCTCCCTTTTTTTTTTGCCTGTTTTTAAGTAGGCATGAATACTGCTAATTACAATAATTATTCCAATTATCTTCCCATCCAATAATTATTACTAGATATATCATACGGGTTTCCTAATTAACCCATCTAAAAGAAGGGATACACTAACTAAAACGCACGAAGCAACGCACGAAGCAACACACGAAGCTCAAGAGGATATGGGGAGCACCCATCTCCTAGCGAGATTACGTGTAAGTAGGAGGTTACCATGAGCGATTCTCTCTTCGACCTGATCTCTGATCCTGCAATTCTCGCGGCAATCAATGCTGCCTATTCACAAACTGCACCCATCCAGAAACACAAGGCTACACACGTATCTGTTCCCAAGATCAAGAAAGAAAAGGAGCAGAAGCGCAAGCCTTCTTATGATGTTACCTACATCATCCCTCCTCCCGTTGGCCCACAGGACCATGCAGCCTTCCTCGCTGCTCTTCGAGAAGCGGGTTACTGTGAGGTGATCTCCGACATTACTGGTCTCATCCAACGCGTGCACGATCCGATTAAGGAGCGCCAGGATCAACGCGATGCAATCGCCCTGTATCAGGGCTGGACGGATGAGGCGCTCGGAACGCAACTTGATCGTGCTGTTTGCCATGCACGATTCTCTCTCCTTCCCAAGGGGGAGAGCTATTCTCATCGCTCGTCGGAGCAGCATGCTGCTAAGTGGTCGGTCGAAGGTTTCGTGTCGGGTTTGCCCAATGCGATGAACAAGGTTCTGGCGGATCTCGCTGCCAGGGAGCGAACGTGTGTTGAGGAGTTGTCCAATATGACTGTCCTCGCCGAAGCAGCCAGCACCGATCCGATCACGTATGAGCGTCGATTGGCGTCGCTCGCGAAGGATGATCCTGGCGTCGCGGCGCTTATCAAGCAGCGTCCCGAGTTGCTTCCCACGCTGGTCAAGCTCGCAGAAGCGAGGCTTGCAGAGGTGCAAGCGGATCTCGATTCGATGTACTCCGAGGATGGATCCGTGTCGGTGGAAACGATTGAGCGTGCCCATCGTGTACTTTCCGAGCGTGGAATGCCTACTTTTCAGGAGGCAATCTCTATGCTTGGGACCAAGCCGAAGGACTGAAAGGAATGGGGCGGATGTATATCTCCGCCCTTATTCATAAAGAATCCACAATTGGAGTGTATGAGTATGTAAACTTACCAGAATCCACTTTTCTAGGAAACTAGACGTCAGGTTAAGTGGCTTCTTGCTAACGAGAACGATCAACGTGCGTCGGTGATTCGCTCTCGTGTAGCCGCAGTGTTTCTTGGTCGTGCTCTGCGCGCCCTTGGGCGTAAGCTCCGCTGGGCACAAAGACTGGAAGCGAGACGCCTTAGTGGAAACCCATAAGGATAAACAAGTAGGTTTATATATGAACGATGATGAGTTTCTTAAGGATTACGAAGAATGTGCTGAGTGCGGATATGACCATGCTTATGAGCCGCAAGAAGCATATCTTTCCCATCTGGAGAAGGAAAGGAAAGAATTGGCGGAGTGAGATATGGGGCGGCATTCCTATGAGGATGCACGCCCTTTTGTGTTTCTAAAGTTAGTTGGTATGAATATTGCAATATTCAATAATTGATCCAATTCTTTTCCCATCTAATATAAAGGTGCAATAAGTATAGACATACGGAATTAAAGTTTAGAGTCCCACGGAATTGTGGATCAACCCATCGATCAACTTGGAAAGATGAGTAATTCGAGTTTAGGTCTTCCCCATCCTCTAGTGTAAGGGAGTATAAGTTATGATTAACGCTATTGGTTTTCATGTGTTCCCGATTCAATGGTCTTACTTCCGTGAGTGGGTACCCATCTAAGATGATCCAGTCTTCTATCAGGAGTTTTCCTCTCCTGAGGAAGCAAGAAAGAGTGCTCTTTCTCATAGGGGTAAAGGAAGGGCTGTCATCATTCGACCTACTTTCAATGAGTCCCATCTAGCAGATAGTGAGAGGGGATACAGGGAATGACATTCTTTCAACGGAGGGCTTTTCTCGGAGATTCACTTTTGGGGTAATATCACTCGTGCTCTCGTTCGCTTGGATGAGGAGATCATTCTTCCCCATCCGCCGAAGTGAAAACCTCAAAACTGTCATTTCGTCTTCTCCGCTAGATTCTCTGCCCATCTAACATTCAACAGAAAGATAGAAAAGTGGAACAGTATAGAATCGATTGTCTAAGGAGACACCAAAGAGAACACACCCTCATCCGAAACACTTGGACCAAAACCGACGAGCAAGGGCGCGAGCTTGCCTGTCTTCTCTTCGCTCTCGCGCCTGAAGTTGGACCGCACGGTGATATTTCAGCATGCCCGGGTAGTGTCATGCCACAATGGCTTGCTTATCTGACTCCATGGATCGACGACGCACCTTCCGATGAAGCTTGGGAGGAATTGGTTGCTCGCTATGCGGAGCTCGCCTCCAGGTGGCATGTTCTCGAAGCAGAAGACTGGAGGCGCCTGGACTACGCTGTGCGCGCAGTGTGTCTTAGAGAAGCCATGTTGCACACTCAAGACGAGAAAACGTTGGGAGTGTGCAGACGTGTTCTCGATCTATGCGATCGAGAAGCACAAGGGGAACCCATCGATACGAAAACATGGTCCGCTGCGCGGCGGGCGGCGCCGGAGGCGGCGGCGTGGGTGGCCTGGGCGGTGGGGGCGGCGGCGGAGGTGCCGGGTACGGCGGTGGCGGCGGCGAAGGCGGCGGCGATAAAGGCGGCGGCGGAGGCGCAGGCGGGGCCGGTGGCGACGACGGAGGAGATGGCAGCGCGAAGAATCGCAGCCGATCGACTCATTGCTGCAATTCTCGACACGATCGAGGAAACTGTGAGTCAGAAGACTTAACTCAACCTAGTTTCTAGACACACATTCCCATAAAGAGATAAAGAGGTCAATGATGTTTAAGGTGCTGTTCTTTTGTAAGAATCTGGATCAGGCTCGTGCGGCAAGTAAGATCGTTTCTCAACGTTTCCATGTGCCCACCAAGCGCCTCATCGCACAGAAGGATGTTGACATGGGTACTCCCTGTGTTCTTTACAGTGATGCAAACATGTTTTCCAAGCGTAGGGAAGATGGAGTGTCTCCTTACGAGCCGGGAGAGCCTTACGAAAAACTGAAAAGCAGGGTAGCTCCTTTCATGGAAGGTTACATCGCTGGACTGAAGTCTCGCCGCTGAATCACAGGAAAACTTCCAATCATGAAAACCTTTCTCTTCTGTCTGTCTCTCTGCGTAATCTCGATCATCTTCGGGGATGTCATTCACAAGGTGGGAGTGGAGACCGCACGATCCATGCTCCCTAAGGAAAGCAACTGATCGTATGTGTGGGGGATTGATCTTTCTTTCCCCCACATTACTTAGGTTACACACTTTCCCATCGAAAGAATAAGCATAGACGTAACCCCATCTGTTTGATAGTAGTAAGAAGCACATATAGATGCTCCCATGTTGGGGCGAACTATTGATTATGTGCTTCTTAGTGTTATCAAGCACATAAAGGAGTCTACAGATGATCAATCAAGAGCTTGTCAACAAGATCGATTCTCTTCTTGATAATGGAGTCACTTATGGTCTTAGTCAAGATCCTAAGCCTGGGAGCATGTGTCTTGAGCAAGTGATTTGTTATGCTCTCGGAGAAAGGGTTACTGATAATCCTTATTGTGTAGGTTATGAAGTTAGAGATTTTGTTATTCGTCTCAATGATAAAGATTGGTCCTCTCCCTCAGCAAGAGCCGAGGGGATGAGAGAATTGGCTATTGCGCAGCTTGGAAGTAACTCTTTGAATCAATATGAATTTCGAGAGAAGCTTTCTTTTGCAGTGATCACCAAGCTGCTTCCTGCAATGTTTAGAGATCTAGGAGAGGAGAGGTGGGAGAAAGAGATTAAGTCTTTGGAAGAGTCAAAATCTTTGGAGGAAGCAAAGAAAGTAGCTCATTTTATTTTTGATGCTTTCCCTATTTCTTCTTATGTATTCTTCGCTGCCGATGCTGTCATTCATCATGCTTGTTTTGGTGCTACTGCCGATTATGCTGCTGATGCAACTAAGACAGGAGACAAGTACCGTTTCATGGTTGCCCATCTGGCAGTAGAAGTGTTGAAGGATATGGAGAGTCCTGGCTGTCAGTTTCTCTGACAGGTTGTGTGTGTACGCTCCTATATTGGAGCAAAGATAAAAGTCAACCCATCTGAATGAAAGTCTGGATAAGAACATGAATGCTACATACAAGTTGGTCGATGGTGTCAAGGTGATCGATGTCGAGTCTCTCTATGCTCAATGGGAAAAGCTGGATCGTGAGAACCAGCAAGCACGTTGGCAAGAGTGGTATGACAACTTCAATTCAAGTCTCGGTATTCGTCAGGAGTGGTATCCTATCTTCGAGACTTGTCTCAAGAAGTTTTGGCAAAACAGTGCCATCGTGGGCAAGGTGCCCCGGGCAACGGTAGAGGATCTCGTCTTCGCAGGCGCGTCTTCGAGCCAGAACATTCCTTACGAGCAGTTTGCAGAGATCCGCAAGCTTCTCTCGGAGTTTATCCAGGCGAACACTTCGGCTACCCATGAGCCTGATAAGCTCATGTGGCGGGATTCTACCAGGGGCAAGGGTGCGGGACTGTATCTCAATCCTGCTTTCGCCAAGAAGCCTACGCCTACCGCTCCTCCTTCTGCTCCTTCGGTGGTTCAACCCGAGGTTTTCCAGGCTCCTTCTGCAACGGAGCCTGAGCCCATCTTCGACGAGGAGCTTGCCAAGCAGGTGGAAGACGCTGCGGCAGTTCTCGCAGAGATGAATCTCTGATTAGATTATCTATATCTGGCGATACTAGGATCAAGTAACCTAAGCCAGATATAGATACAATTAAAGTTTAGAACACACGTTTGGCAGTATCGTAAAAACTGCCACTCCCATCTGTGTAAACACCAATTTACTGTCATGCATTCGACAAACGTCTTTGTTTACGACCGCACTGACAACTTAGGTGGGCATTAAGGTTACAGAAAACACATTAAGCTGTTTTATCCCATCTGTTTGATAGTAGTAAGAAACACATATAGATGCTCCTATATTGGAGCAAACTAAGGAGTGTACAGATGATCAATCAAGAGCTCGTCAACAAGATCGATTCTCTTCTCGATAAGGGAGTCACTTGTGGTTTTAGTCAAGATCCTAAGCCTGGAGATATGTGTGTAGAACAAGCAGTTTCTTATGCTCTTGGGGAAGAGGTTACTGATAAGCCTTCTTGTGTAGGCAAAGAAGTTAGATGGTTTGTTACTCGCCTGAATGATCGAAATTGGTCATCTAATTCAGCAAGAGCAGAAGGGATGAGAGAGCTTAGTATTGCACAGCTTGGGAGTAACTCCTTGGATCAAAAAGATTTTTTTGATAAGCTTTCTTTTGCAGTGCTTACCAAGCTTCTTCCTTCAATGTTTAGAGATCTTGGAGAAGAGAAGTGGGAGAAGGAGATTAAGTCTTTGGAGAAAGCAAAGTCTTTGAAAGCAGCAAAGGAAGCTGCTTATGCTTATGCTTATGCTGCCGTTTATGCTGACGCTGATGCTGCTGATGCTGCTGATGCTGCTGCTTCTGCCACTAAGACAGGAGACAAGTATCTTAAGATGGTTTCCCATCTGGCAGTAGAAGTACTCAAAGAAATGAAGAGTCCAGGTTGTCAGTTTATCTGACAAGCTGTGTGTACATACTTATAAGTCAACAAAGTCTGTTTAAGAGCATAAACACAGTTTGTTCGATGGTATCAAGTATCGACATTCATCCCATCTAATAAAAGGATAGTGAAGATTGTGTGTATGGGGATTGAGCCTTCTTTCCCCCATATTACCAACTTAGGCGGGGCATTAAGTTCAACTGTTTACCCCTACAGAAAACATATTATTACAGTATGGCTGTAAACATAATGTTCTAATTCCCATCGAAAGAATAAGCATAGACGTATCTTTGTGGGACAGTAATGTCAGAGTTTTACCCCTACAGAAAAGACATTAAGTTGTATAGATCCCATCTAATAAACGGATGTATGATAGTAGTAAGAAACACATATAGATGCTCCTATGTTGGAGCAAACTAAGGAGTGTACAGATGATCAATCAAGAGCTCGTCAACAAGATCGATTCTCTTCTCGATAAGGGAGTGACTTGTGGTTTTAGTGAAGATCCTAAGCCTGGGAGCATGTGTCTGGAGCAAGTGGTTTCTTATGCTCTTGGGGAAGAGGTTACTGATAAGCCCTCTTGTGTAGGCACACAGGTTAGGGAAGTTGTTATTTATCTCAATGATCAAGATTGGTCATCTGCTTCAGCAAGAGCAGAAGGGATGAGAGAGCTTAGTATTGCGCAGCTTGGGAGTAACTCTTTGGATCAGGAAGAGTTTCTGGAAAAGCTTTCTTTTGCAGTGATTACCAAGCTGCTTCCTGCAATGTTTAGAGATCTAGGAGAGGAGAGGTGGGAGAAAGAGATTAAGTCCTTGGAAGAGGCAAAGTCTTTGGAGGAAGCAAGAGAAGTGGCTTCTGCTGTCGCTGATACTACTTATGTATATGATGCTGCTGATGCAGCTTATTATGCTGCTCATTATGCTACTTATGTATCTAATGCAGCTTATTATGCTGCTCTTGCCACTAAGACAGGGGATAAGTACCGTTCCATGGTTGCCCATCTGGCAGTAGAAGTGTTGAAGGATATGAAGAGTTCTGGCTGTCAGTTTATCTGACAGGTTGTGTGTATGCTCCTATGTTGAAGCAAAGATAAAAGTCAACCCATCTGAATGAAAGCTTGGCATAAGTTGGTCGATGATAAGATATTCATCCCATCCAATAAAAGGATAGTGGAATATGGAACAGTACCGAATCGAGCGCCTGAAAAGACACATGCAAGAAGGCACCCTCATTAGAGGCATGTGGAATAAAACTGACGATGATGGGCGCGAGTTTGCGTGCCTGCTTTTTGCACTGGCACCCGAAGTGGGACCTTATGGGAACATTTCTGTGTGCCCAGGAAGTGTGATGCCGCAGTGGCTTGCTTATCTGACTCCATGGATCGATGACGCGCCTTCCGATGAAGCTTGGGAGGAATTGGTTGCTCGCTATGCAGAACTTGCTTCGCGATGGCATGTTCTCGACGCAGAAGACTGGAGGCGCCTGGACTACGCCGTTCGTGGAATTGTTCTTCGAGAAGCGATGCAGCACACGCAGGAGGAGAAAACGTTGCAGGTATGTAAACATGTTCTTGATCTGTGCGATCGAGAGGCACAAGGGGAACCCATCGATACGAAAACATGGTCTGCGGCAAATACGCGGGCGAAGGCGGTGGCGGCTTCTGCGTGGAAGGCTAAGGAAGCAGTAAGTACGGTAAAGGCAGCGGAAGTAGCGGCGTTCGCCTCAAAGGCGGAGACTGAAGCGGCATGGGCGGCGTTTAGCTGGGTACAGGTATCGGGAAATGTAGATCGTTTGGTTGCTGCTATTCTCGATAAGATCGAACAAGTGGTGAGTGGTTAGTGACGCATACAAAGGTGTGCAGGTAATACTCATCTGTTCGGTTAACCCACAGCCATATGTAAGATTACCTATCAATCATATGGCACCATAAAGTTTCAGACATGAGGATCTATGAAAGTAAGTGAGCTTCTGAAGCAGGCAAAGTCTTTGATTGAGGATGAGGAGCATTGGTGTTGTGGTGTTTTTGCTCGAGATAAATCGGGTAATCCATGCACTCCAAGAAGCCAAAAGGCTGTTGCTTGGTGTTCTACAGGAGCTTTGCAGAATAAGTCTTTCTCTGAGGTTTATGCAGAAGCAAGGCTTTTGCTTCGTAAGCATATGGGTATGTCTGTCATTCAATTCAATGATTCCCATACTCATGAGGAAGTAATCAAAGCTTGGGATGCTGCTATTCAAGAAGCAGAAAAGCTTTAGCAGATATTTCTAGCAAGGATTGGTACACATGTCTAATCGAGCAATCGTAAAGCCTAAGTCTTGGGGAATCTTGAATAAGGAAACTTGGGCAAATATCCGTGCCGCCTTGATCTCAGATGGATATGTTTCTATCTGGTACGGATTGTATCATGAGATTCCTAAAACCTGGGCAGAAGGAAAAGTTTCTCTTTTCCTCAAGGTGGGAAAGAAGCGTAAGCTCATCCCTGGGCGGTTGTCATTGGAATCAAGTGGTTTCGATGATAATGGAGATTGGTATAATCTCATCTTTACCTGCAACAAAGCTATTACCTGAGGCATATGCATACAGTTAAGGTTATTGGTACCCATCCAGAATTGGTAACTCAGATTCATACCAAGGAGCAAGAAGACTCTCTGATGGTCTTGGTAAACACCAAGTACAAGGACAATCGCACTTTTTGTCATGCAGTTGGAAAAGCTCGTGTGTTTATCATCTATAATGAAGATGATGTAGATCAATACTGTAATGTATGGGTTGAGATCGAGGGAGAAGATGTGACTAATTATGATATCTGGTTTCACAACGAAAGCAGAAATCAAGTGTATATCATGCTTACGAAACCCGTTTATTGGAAAGATCTTTCAAAGGTTTATTGAGCATAAGTGTGCCTTTAACCTTAGAGCAACAGATAAATATACTCCCATCTGGGAATAGAAGCGCTATTGACTTAGGTTTGGTGTAAGATAGCTGGCGTATGCCGGCTAAAAATCCTTCTGTTTACGGTAAAAACACCAATTTTTGAAGTATATCTTGCCATGGTTTTAGTCCTTATAAATAATAAAAATTACGTAAAGAGTCACTAGTTTAAGGATTAAATATGTGTGCATGTAAGGAATATAAGGCAAGCATTCATGAAGAATTTTGTCCTTTTTGTATGACTACTGAAAAGCATACAGATTCGCACAAGTTTACCATTAAAAATGGTATTAAGAAGCAACTTTTGAAGCATAAGTCAAACTGTCCACGTTTTAATAAATGTATGAGCTGTCATAGAGAAGCTAAGATCTGGGCTTTTTGTGAAGTATGTCATATTGATGACGAATAAAAACACAAAGCTTGGTTTGTGAGGATGTATGAAAGTAAGTGAGCTTCTGAAGCAGGCAAAGTCTTTGATTGAAGATGAGGAACGCTGGTGTCCTGGTCCTTATGTCAGAGATAAAGTAGGTTTTTTTTGTAGCTTAAACAGCACAGAAGCTTATTCATTTTCTTCTGCAAATGCTTTATGGAAACTTGACGATGGTTGGTCGTATGAGGAGGTAGTATTTCTTTTTTATGGAATTACTGGCACTTCTATTTCTGAATTCGAGAATTCCTGTTCTCATTCAGAATTGATGCAAGTTTGGGATGCTGCTATTCAAAAAGCGGAAAAGCTTGGTTTGTGAGGGTGTATGAAAGTAAGTGAGCTTCTGAAGCAGGCAAAGTCTTTGATTGAGGATGAGGAGCATTGGTGTTGTGGTCTTCCTGCTAAAGATAAGGCAGGTAATCTTTGTTTTGCAGAAAGTCCAGAAGCTGTTTCTTGGTGTTCTGTTGGAGCTTTGTGGAAAATTAACCCTCCATCTCGTATTGAGAATGGGGCATATGCCCTTCTCCGTAAACATATGGGTATGAATATTGATAACTTCAACGATTCTTATACTCATAAGGAAGTTATGAAAGCCTGGGACGCTGCTATCCAAGAGGCAGAAGAGCTGGAGTAGTTTATATGTATTTCAATCGCTTTGATATCTGTGAAGCTTATTATCTTTTCGGGACGTTGTATCATTCCGGGCAATATTCTAAAGAATATGCCTATCTTGGGCGCTTGATCAAGTGTGGTTTCAAACCTGGTCGTTCTTTTGGAGAAGATTCTTTGTCTGAGAATGGTAGAGCTATCTTCGATAACTTGGTAGCGAAGCATTCCCATCTGTAAGCGATCTGAGGTATTTTTATGCATCGTAATGTGGCAAAGGTACTTTCTGCTTTTCGTGTTGGCAAAGCTTGTAAGAGTGGAGCTATTAGTACAGATGGCAAGAGTGTTTTTTCCTATGATATGAAGATTGCCTATCGTCTTCCTTCTGGAATGCTTTGTTTGTTGAGTTCTGAGCTTGCTCCAAGCAAAACTTCTCGAATGCACATGAAGGCTTGTCATAAGGTATTCTTTGAGGAGCCTTGATTCGGAAAAGATTATCTTGATTGAAAATCATTCCATCCTTTTGGAGTCTGCGTACATCTGTAACTGATTGATAATCTCTTTTTTTAAAAGGAAAGTATATATGAAGAAGCTTGTGGAAGTTCCTGTGAAGGTAGAGACCAAGGTTGTGGATGAGGAGGGCGGGCTTATTACTCTATTGGGTAAGCGAGTCTTTTTTCATTGTGCTAATTACAACTATGCTGGTAAGTTGACTGGAGTCAATGAGAATCAAGCAGAGTTGTCGGAGGCAGAAGTCGTCTTTGAAACAGGTCCATATGCGACCATGTCCAAAGGTTTCAAGTTGTCGGAGAGGGTTTCGAGTACAGGTAAGCTGTTTGTTCGCTTTTCTGCAATTGAAGCTTATTGGGAATTGACCTAAATTATGTTTAGAAAGCCAAAGAATTTTAAGTGTAGGTCTGGTTCCGTATCTATTTGTTTTAAGTCCAGGTCTGGCTACATGTCTAGGTCTTTTTCTTCGTATACTTGGTTTAGGACTGGATCTTATTATAGATCTTGTTCTTTTTCTTGGTCTAGAGCTGGACATTTATCTGGTGCTCGTTCTGGTTCTAAATAACATTTTGCAATGTTAGAATATTATTTCGATACAATGTAAGATACACTTCTATATGCATGTCATTTTGATGAGTGGAATTTCTGGTAGTGGAAAGACTACCTATGTCAAGAAGAATTATCCGAATGCCTTTGTGTGTTCGGCGGATTCTTTTTTCGAGAAGAATGGAGAATATCACTTTGACCCATCGAAACTTGTGCAAGCGCATAGTGCATGCTTGCTATCTTTCGTAGAAGAGCTCCAAGCATGTGAAGAAGATTCTATTATTGTAGTAGATAATACTAACACTACAGCTTTGGAGCTTGCCCCTTATGTAGCATTGGCTCAAGCATATGAATGTAAGATTACGCTTGTCACTATGAGGTGCGATCCTGAGACTGCCCATCGTAGGAACAAGCACAATGTTCCCAAGGAAGCAATTTTGAGCATGTACAATCGTCTGCAAGGAAGAGAGCTTCCGAGATATTGGAACATTGAGATCATTAACGCCTATGAATAATCAAATCAATCAAGAGTTCGTTAACAAGATTAATTCTCTTCTTGACAAGGGAGTGACTTTTGGGGTTAGTGAAGATCCTAAACCTGGAAAGATGTGTGTAGAACAGGCAGTTTGTTATGCTCTCGGAGAAGAGATTACTGATCGCCCTTCGTGTGTAGGAAAAGAAATTAGAGATTTTGTTACTTGCCTTAATGATCAGGAGTGGTCATCTGCATCTGCAAGAGCGGAAGGAATGAGAGGTCTAGCTATTGCTCAACTTGGGAGTAACTCTTTGGATCAGAATGAGTTTCTGGAGAAGCTTTCTTTTACGACGATCACCAAACTGCTTCCTTCAATGTTTAGGGATCTTGGCGAGGAGAAGTGGGAGAAGGAAATTAAATCTTTGGAAAGGGCAAAGGATTTGAAGGAAGCAATTAAAACAGCTTATGATGCTATTGAAGTGCCTTATGATGTTAGTGATGCTGCTTGTGCTATTTATTGTGCTGCTAATGTAAAGTACATCAAAGATGGTGCTGATGCTGCTAATACTTCTCGTTATGCTGCTTATGCAACCAAGACAGGAGACAAGTATTTTAAGATGGCTTCCCATCTTGCGGTAGAAGTGCTCAAAGACATGAAAAGTCCTGGCTGTCAGTTTGTTTGTTAATTTTCAATCTGAATTTTTTCAATTTTCAAAAGGAGTAAAGTCAATGAATTTCGATATGGTTCGTCCTGGGATGGTTCTTCGTTACGTGGGAAACAACAAGAAGATTCTGCGTTCATGCAAGCCTGCATTTCCGAAGGATGCTCCTATTCAGCGGGTATGTATTGTGGATAAGGTGCTTCCTACTGGAGGAGTTGTGGTAAACTTTCCTGTGGAGACTCTTTCTGAGGAGGGAGAGGTGAGTATCAAGCACGTTGGTGGTTTGGTCAATTCGCAGAATCTGACTGAGACCTTGGATAAGGGTGTGGTGTCGGCATGAATTGGAATGCACATTATCGTTCGCGTGGTTCTCTGCGTTTTTCGGTGTATGTGATTTCTCGTAATCGTACCAAGGTCTCTTATCATTTTGGAGACGAGGAAGCTGTTTACGAGCAGGATCCCATCCAATTCGATCGTCTCTATGTAGAAGCGCGATAGAAGATTGATTTAGGTTTGGTGTAAGATAGTTGGCGTAGGTCAACTTAATCCTTCTAAAACACCAACTTTGGAAAACATATCTTTAGGAGAATTGATATGTCTGCAAAAAGTGGTGGAGGAATTACTTTGGGCAGTTTGCTTGCAGTAATTCTTTCTTGGTCGATTAATCATTCTGTAGGATATGCTATTTTGCATTTCTTTTGTTCTTGGTTTTACGTTATCTATTGGCTATTCATTTACAGGTGAAAGGATTTAAGTTCTCATTGAATAATAAAGAAGCTGGATTGTAAAATGAATTTCTCTTCCTTGATTTTTTGTATTCTTCCCATCATGACGCCAATTATTATTTACGTGAGTGTTTTTTCTGTTATTTCTGGATATTGAGGAAAAAGATGAATAATCGAGTACGTATTCAAAAGACCTGGGATGATATTACTAAGATTTGGAATCTTGATGAAAACACTCCTAGGGATATGTTGCGCGGGATGATGCTTACTTGTTTGGGTCCCAATTCACGTTATGATAAAGATCTGTGTTCTGATCTGGATGCTTTTATCAAAGAGCAATTTGTGGATGAAAAGATCACAGGTGCAATTTCTGCTGTGGTGAAACCTTCTGTGATGTCTCCTGTGAATGATCATATTTGTCCACATTGCAGGAACGATCGTGTTTCTAAGACTGAGAAAAGTTGCTGGAGATGTGGAGAGAAGCTTTAACGTGTCTGTAATTGAAATGTTTCAATGAGAAATAATCTTACAATGAAAAATATATTATGATGTATTAATGATCCTGTAGCTCAAAGGTAGAGCTGTTGACTTTTAATCAACCGGCTGTGAGTTCAAGTCTCACCGGGATCACCAAAGGGGCAGGATGGTTGAGAGCGGGCTGCAATCATAATAATAATAATTAATGACATTAAGAAAATCCGGATAAAGTCTTAATAGAATTTTTTATTATAAGAGATAATCTAGGTGCAGTTCTATTATCTCGTGATTGTTGCCCGTTCTGAGCCATTCTGTTTCTTTAATAATCTGGATATGGTATAAAGTATATATGAACGATGATAATGAGCTTCCTGAGGATTACGAACCCTGTGATGAATGTGGATATGATCATGCTTATGAGGAGGATGAAGCATATCTTGCCCATCTGGAGAAGGATGGTAGGCAAAAAGGCATTGGTATTCTTTATGAAGTGATTTGAATTTTTGGATAGCGATGGCAATTGTTTCTGTAAATTAATTTAGAAATTATGATTAATCAAGAGTTGGTAAATAGTATTCATTCTATTCTTGAAAATGGAGTTAGCTCTGGTCTTAGTAAAGATCCTAAACCTGGTAATATGTGTGTCGAACAAGTGATCTCTTATGCTCTTGGAGAAGAAGTAACTGATAAGCCTTCTTGTGTAGGTGAAGAAGTTAGAGATTTTGTTATTCACCTCAATGATCAAGAGTGGTCCTCTGACTCAACAAGAGCAGAAGGGATGAGGGGATTGGCTATTGCACAGCTTGGGAGT
>Ga0116227_10009451_pt1 | contig 17692 bp, 9 predicted proteins | sample S1TSphgellanicum_FD_89693 | JGI IMG/M metagenome (GOLD analysis project Ga0116227, IMG submission 89693) | Host-associated microbial communities from peat moss isolated from Minnesota, USA - S1T2_Fb - Sphagnum magellanicum MG | ecosystem: Host-associated > Plants > Peat moss > Unclassified... | reverse complement strand
TGTGCCCTTCTATGAGCACATTGTTTTGGGTGATGAACTCCATTCCCAAAATGCAATCCATTCCACCCAAGGTGGAAACCAACAAGTCCACCTTTCCTCTCCAATTTCCCAATTGGAGAGGCACTTCCTTTGCTTGTAAAGTAGTTGGATGGGGGACCCCATCCGCAAAGTGCACCTCAATGGGTGCCTTGAGCTCTTCCAAGTGGAGCTCCATCCTTTCGGCGCTTTCCAAAGTTATGAAGTTGTGAAAAGCCCCTGTGTCCAAAAGACATAAAATATCCCGCTTAGCAATCTTCCCCTTTAAGAAGATAAGTCGATTGCATTCCGGTTGGGCTAGAGTGGCATTGAGAGCAAGTACCTTAGAGCTCCCACTCCCCGGTTTGGACTTGGGACAATCTTTGGAGTAGTGCCCCACTTCGTTGCAATTGAAACATGCTCCCTTGGGTTTTGCTCCAAAATCTCCCTCAGGTTGGCTCCCTTTGAAAGGAGCCCCCTTTTTCACAAAACTCCCTTTTGATTTGAACCCCGAGCCTTGGAATGATTTGGGCTTATCCTTGGTTGGGCTACCTTGCCCCCGGTTCCATTCCCCCTCATGCCTTGGCTTCTTGTGAAGAAACTTGTTGTCTTTCTTGAACTCGGATTTGTCACTCCACCCCACATCCGAGAAGTTCTCCACTTTTGTGATGGCCTCGAATAATGAGGTGTGCTAATTTTCCTCAAGCTTTCGTTTGGCCCAAGTTGGAAGCCCCATCACAAATTGGCACACACAATCCAACTCGTGCATGTGCCGGATCTCCAACATGAGTTCGAAATAAGCCCTCACATATTGCCTCAAGTTTTCATTTGTGGCATTCACAAGGTTCCGGAGCTTGCACCTCGAGATGTAATCGGAGTTCCTTGGAACGAACTCTAACTCAAGGCATTCCTTAAATAACTCCCACGTGTAGCCATGGTTTTTCCCCTCCTCTTGTCTCACCGTCCGCCACGAAGTGGCGGCATAACCTTTCAAGTAGGATTGAACAAGCTCCACGGCAGAATGCCGGCCAACCTTGGCGGCATGTTGATAATCGTCCATTTTCGCAAGCCAAACATCCACAATTTTTCAGTCTCAGGCACCATCGAAGTTCCTAGGCTTGGCCGGTTGAAACCTTTCACCCTTGGAGGTCCCTGTTTTGAGGGCCGCCACCAACTCGCCAAAATCGGGCCTATTCATCTTGAAGAGGACTTCAAGTTGTTCCGGGGTGAATAGGACCGAGCTCTGTTACTCCTCCTCACTCTCGGGTTCAACTTTGGGCTCATCTTGGTCCTCTCGAAAATTTTGTTCCGCCTCCCCAATTGATTCCGGCGGGGCTACTACGTCTTCGACGAGTTTTTCGGACCTAGTTTCGGGAGCTTGCTTCCGATACTTCTTGGGTGCCATCCCAATGTCCCAAGGGTGGATCGAGAGCACCGGAGCTCTGATACCACGTGACGCACTCCCAAGTCCCGGGTTGAACCCACTTGAGGGTCCAACTATGTTGAGTTGCGGAAAGTTGGGACTTGAAGGGCGCTCCCGACTTCTAAGACTAAAAGGGGATTGAGGGGCATGCTAGAAGTCCCATGATTAGACTAGGAAGATGGACTAGAAGATCAAGCTTGAATCTGCATCCAAAACCAATCACAAGAGGGTTAGTTAGCATTCGGGGACACCCTTGGGTGTTGGGACAAGCCACGAGCACTTTTACAGACAAGACTCACCACGGCCCAGACTCGGGGGAAGCCACCACCTTCCCCCATATAGTATACTCTGCAGCTCTCCGCTGAGGCTACATCCAAATGGCTTTTTTTCCCGGGACTCCCAAGTTGGAGTCCCGAAATTGTCCCAGGTTGGAGTCCCGAGACTTTGGACCCTCGTAGTTCCTCGCCCCGAACTCGGATCGGGACGAGCTCTAAACCAAAGTTGTAGCTCTCGTCGAGAGCTTTCCAACACCGTGTCGCACTCCTTGAGGAGATGTCAGGAAGAGGTCAATTCCCGACTTTTAATGGTCGGGAGTCAAACTGACAGTTTGACTCCCGGCCCTTCTTTTACCCATAACTTGGGCTATAAATGTCCAAATGGGTAATGCGAGGCCATTTTGGACATCTACGCTTCAAGAGCTTTCCATTGGTATAAAGAATGCATCAAGGAGAGGAGATTTGACCCCTCAAATCGTCTTCTAAATTTTTGGAAGTCTCGGAGGACTCCATTTTCCCACTTTTGGAAGTGTGAGGTGCCTTTTCACACTTAGCCCCAAAGTGGGGTTGCGACACTTTTGATGCACAAACAAGCCATAGGCAAACACAAATTCACAAAATTCACCACAGTTCGATCTTGGGGGAAACCACCACCTCTCCCCTTATAGTATACTCTATGCCTAACCATGGGGCCAACACCCAAATGACATTTTGTCTCGGGACTCCCAAGTGGGAGTCCCGAAATTCTCGAAATTGGGACTTTTGTACCTTTGAAAGCCCATAACTTTGTGTGTAAACCTTTGATTAAGATGACGTCTAAAGTAAAGTTGTATTTTTTGTCAAAAGTTTTCCAACGACATGTGGCACACCACCTACACGTAAGGATATCAAGGCGATTCTTGACTTTTAATGGTTGATAGTCAAATTGACAATTTGACTCCTAGCCCTTCTTTTGGCCATAACTTATGTTTTAAGTATCCAAATGGGTCATGCAAGCCCGTTTTAAAAATTTATGTTCCAAGAGCTTTCCAATGATATAAGGAACTTTTCAATCTAATGTGTTTTGACCTTTGCAATTGCCTTTTAAAAATTCAAAAGTCCATTGGGACTCTAACTCCCAAAGTGGGAGCTCATTTGGGAATGTGGGGGTTCATTCTTTCGCACTCTCTTGCATTCCCATGAGCATGAAATGTGACTCTCAGGCTCACTCTTGGCTTTCACCTTTGCAAGCCCTTGCTTTGGTCGCGAGCCCAAAACTACGTTGCGACAATATGGTTAACAAATGTTCAAACTCCAATTATATTTAACTTTGAAAAAACACAAAGGTGATATAAGGAAAATGTTGATGAACATTAGAAGGAACAACTTAACTTCAAGGTCAGGGACCAAGTGTGGCTTTGATGACAACATATCAAGATAACAAAACCATTAGAGAAGTGGGATCATCAAAGGTTAGGTCCAATTCTCATTGTGAAACAAATCAATGTTGTGGTTTTCCAATTCAAGCTTCTAGGTTTTATGAAAATCCATCCTATGTTTCATGTTTCCTTGTTAGAACTTTACCATGCATCTACCATTTTAGGAAGAATCCATGACCCCCCTTCCACCTATTGAAATCAATAGTGAATAAAACTATGAAGTGGAAGACATTTTAAGTTCAAAGATCTTTAATCATCAACTCTAATATCTTGTTCATTAGCATGGGTATGATGTGAGTGAACCATTTCGAAACCAATTAAGAACCTATCGAATGCCCTAAAGAATGTGCAAAAGTTTCATCAACAATATTTAAACAAACCCAAGTCCATTCCTTATGGAACTTGTTGTGAAAAAGGGATGTGATGTCACGAATGCTAATGCCATGGAGTTCATTCATTTGAATGTTTATCCATGTACTTAACTTTTAGTTTATTTTTAATTCACTTCCATTAAACTCATAATTCACTTCCATTAAACTCACATTTCACTTCCAATTGACTTTTAGTTCATTCTAATTAAATTTTAATTAAATACTAATTAAGTATGAATTAACTCCTAGTTAATTTTTAGTTAAATCCTAGTTAATTTTTTGTTAATTATTATTTAATTATTAGTTAACTTTTAGTTAATTCTTAATTAAGTTTAGTTAACTCCCAATTGACTTTTAATTAAATCCCAGTTAATTTTCAAATAATTCATAATCGACTTTCAATTATGAAGGTTCTCAAAAAGTTTATTTAATTCTATGCACACATATAAACCTTCTTAAAAACTTCCTTGAATTAGGTCCATAAAGGTGTATAAATAGAAGTATGACCCCTAATTTCCTTTAGTTTACTCAACACTAATTTAGCATTTTAATGTTCTTTGTCCTTTAATCACATTTTTCATAAAATATTATCATAATTATAATTTTACTTAAACCTTACACATATAATTATCCTTCCAAAATAATTGAACCATTGAATTTAAAATTATAAATCAAATAATAAAATTATCCATAAAATAAGGAAAAATAGTATTATAACCTTAAATTTGGTCATACATACACTATTAGAAATCTTGTCATTTGCAATTAGTCACTATGTAATTGACATGCAAATAAATGTGTACAACATGGACATGTGTCATAAAAATAATGGCCTAAATACATACATATTAAATACTATATTTAATATATTTACATAGGCTATATATAATAGTATTATGTACCTCTAGTACTAAGGTTAACCCTATGCTAACTTAGGCTAGCCTAAACAAACCTAGGTTAAATAAACAAAAAAGTTAAACTAACCATGGCTAAATTAAGTTAGGTTAAACTAACTATAGTTAATTTAAATTAAGCTAAATTAAATCAAGTTAAATTAACCATGGTTAAATTAAGCTAAACTAAACTCATTATGGCTAAAATAAAATAAAATAAAATAAAATAAATTAAGCTAAACTAACCATAGTTAAATTAAGTTAGGCTAAAATAATTATGGCTCAATTAAATTAGGTTAAAATTAACCATGGCAAAATATAATAGATTAAACCGATTATGGCTAAATTAAATTAATTTAAATTAATTATGGCTACATTAAGTTAAGTTATAATATTTATGGCTAAACTAAATTGGACTATATTTATTGTGGCTAAACTAAATTAAATTAGGATAAAATAAATATGGTTAAATTAAATTATGCTAAAATATTTATGGTTAAACTAAATTAGGCTAAAATTGACAATAGTTAAATGAAGTTAAGTTAAACTAATTATTGTTAAACTAAATTATGCTAAATTGAATTAAACTAAACCATGGTTTAAATATGTTTGACTTTATTTTATTTTCGAATATTTTTTCACAAAATGTACATTTGATTAAACAAAAAATTATTCAAAATCAATTAATATGATAATATTTAAAAAATTATTATAAATAATCATAATTATTAATTAAATTTTTATTAAAATTATAATGATAATCAATTATATATATTATCAATAAGTATTATATATTTAAATTTTATTATTTATGTTAAACTATTAATGTAAAAAGGTTACACTAATTAACCTAAAAGTATACAAACGTCTTAAATAATTATTAATTTAAATTAGATAATGATATTAAAATCATATTTTCATTAAGTAATCATAATTACTAAATATCCTATAATCACCTTTGAAGTGCAAAAGAAAGGGAGTAATGAAAAACTAACAAGAAGAAAAGAAAAATAAGCTTTCCAAGTTATAAAACGTTTTGTTTTTTGTTTTTTCTTAGGATCCCTCCTACTTTCAAAACTCATAACTTTCTTATTTTTTATTCATTTTAAATGATTTAAAGTGCTAGAAGAGCGCCATTTGAAGTTTTACAAAATAAATTGGGAACTTTAATAACAAAAAAAAACATAAAATGAACTTTTTGGGTGTTTAAAAACCAACCTGAATAGTTTCTTTTTTGAGTTTTTTGACCCCCTTTACTTTGGGGGGCCATAACTTTTTTATTTCTAATCAATTTTCAACAATTTTTAGTGTGTTAGATGCGCCAAAAGGAGGGCTTCAAGTTTTGTTGGACACTAAAAACAATAGAGCCCTCCCCTGGCTATTATATTTTAATATAGTAGTTGCATCTAATGTGCAACTAAGTTTATTCATGAAGTTTGCAATGGAATGTTTTAACCCATATCCTTTGGCTTCTAATTCTATTTAGCTTAGTATATAGGTAGGAGTAATAGTTATGTTGAAACCAAATACCAAATGCCATTGGGGATGAGTGAATGAAAAAAACTTGACCTTTATGAAATGATCAAACCTAAAAATAAAATTGGATCATTTTAGACCTACTTATAGAACCTAAGCCTAACTATTTTGCAACCTACTTACATATTTAAATAAACCTACTTACTTAATAAGGTTTAATTATTATCTACCTACCTAGGCACCACATGTCAACATCTTATTAGCCATGAATTGGATGACTTATATTTCATTAATTAATATTTAAAATTTAAAAAATAGGTGGGCTTTGATTGCCACATGTCACCATATAATTGGTGTTAAAATATTGAACATGTGTCAACTGGTCAATGAACGTTCCATGGTGTGTCACGTGTCATCATCCTAGTGGCAAAAACTTTAATGATCGAGATTAATCCAATGAATTTTTAATTTGAAAACACAAAAAAATTAAATAATGACATGTGTCCACAAGCTAACTGTCTAATTTTTAAACATGTGTCATATTTTGATTAATTTCATGTAGTTGCAAGGAAAATTACACATAAGGTGCAACTACATTGAATTGGTATGTGTGTATGAACATGTATACTAACACCGTATATATGTGTTGCATACGTAGTGTCGCATGCAAATACATGTCATATGCAACTTGTCTTAGGCAACTACACAAATTTGTAGTTGCATGTGTCGCATGTAGTTGAATTTTAGTTGCAAATGATAGTTGTAAAACCCAAAATTTCTAGTAATGATAGGGTGAGATTAAAAAAAAATTGCAAAAAAATACATTAATAATCAATGGGGGCTGAAATTTAGCCAACCATCAATTTTGGTGGTAAATTGAGTTTCATCTTGTCTTTCCTTTTTTTTAAAGTGTCTCCATTATTGCTACATATATTTTCATTATTTTTACATGTTAGAATTATTTTTGTTCCTTATGCATTACATATTGAATTTCAACATTTTAAATTCAAATTTAATAATTATTTATTTATTTTGCACATACCATTGAAAGAGGGGATAGGGGGTGAAAGGAGGCCCAAAGTCAGGATGAAAACATGGTGACTTTAGAAATAACTTTAGTATATACTAGATAATTTGTGAAAAAGTTTTGGTTTCAAAATTGAAAACATACATGATTAGTATTATAAATTAAATGTCCAAATGGAGGCCCAAGAGGATGGCCATGTCTTGTTTGCTTTGTTTAGCCATCAATTAAACACCATATAATTGATCTACATGATTCAAACAAATTTCACATTAATTTTAATTCAAGTTAATTGAATTCCATTATTGAGATATTTTGCAAAGATAATTATAAATTGATGATCCATGTGTTTATTATTGACTTGGCAAGATTTGAGACAATTATTAAAGCCTATCACCTTTTACAATCATAAGAAGTAAATAATGGAATGATCGTCCAAATTTAGAATAATGTAATTCACTTTGCAATCTCATTAACTTCTTGAAATTTGGTCAACTTTGAACATACACATACATGCATCATAATACCTAGGCCAATTCAAGATTAATTGAGTTTTTTTTTTGAATTATTTAATAAATATTGGATAACTATCTTGAAAATTATATTAAAAAAAACTTTGTTCTTTTAATTTGTTATTCTTTCCCCATTCAATAGGTCTTGTTTATTATTTTCATAAAAGAAATCAAATGTTTTCCTAATATGTATAATTAAGAATGTTTTCAACTTGATGAGAAAAATTAATAATGAATTTTGTACTACTTTAAAAGGTAGACTTTCAACTTTTTTTAACTTCATGAAAGTGTAATTGGTTTTAGTTTCAAACTAATTAATATTCAACATCTATTGATTTGCTAATTACTATTTAAACCTTTGTCAAATATGAATCTAATTGAAAATGGACATCAAATTGAATTTTTGGAAATTAAAGAAATATTTGACAATGGGTTGTTGAATGGCCAAGGTATTATGGTAGTAAAAGAAACATAAAAGAAACATTCAATTCCTTGTTTTTAATCTTTTATAAAAACAACAATTCACATATTTTCCTAACACATTAATATATGCAATATTGTATTTCCTTCTTTTTCTCTCTCTCCAAGTTTCAACCTTGACAATAGTTATGGAACCGGAATTGATTCACTAAAGAAATATTAAAAAGAAAGAAAAAAAGGGAAATGGGGCAAAGTATGAAGGGAAAAAGGAGTTAATTAGGAGATTAAAAGAGAGTAAATATGGAGAATTGATATTTTGCAAAGCTTCTTTCCTTATGGTCTTGTGAACTCCTTGTTAGTGGGGTAAGTTCTATTTTAGTCATTTAGTTAGGCTAATTAAGGAGCTTAATAACTTTATCAATTATTGATAATAAGTATTAGGATGGTCAAAAAAATGAAGACTATTAACGATAAGGGATTAAAAATAACTTTGAATTATTATTTTTTGCCACGTTTCTTCTTGGATGTCCTTTTTGTGTGAAAGTATTAAGGCAATATTTTTGTTGTAGGGCATTTGAATTACTATGCCTACCACCATCTTCTTCTATTTCTTTGTATTTCATTTTCCCTTGTTTCTATTAGTGGCCATATTTTCTTTGGTCCTACAAGGTAATTTTACTACATGGCACAATTATTACCAATAGGACTATGAAGTTATTTTTTCAAATTTTTTTTCAACAATTTTATTTTTGAATAGTTGTAATATTTTTTTACTAGTTTATTTTTCTTTTTGCAATTAATATTTACCAATACCTTTGGAGGCAACTATCAAACCCTTTATTGAAAGCTATTTACACTCCACCATGTTCATACCTTTTGTCTACATGTTTGCAAGTGTAATTGGTGATGTTATTGTCATCTTACCACTCTTTGTGTTGTTAAAAACTTTAAGAACATGTTTAAAGTTAGTTTCTTGTCTTTAGTTTTTACCTTTTTTGTTATGGAACATTCCCTTTGTTGTGATTATTTTGTAATTCCTTTCATTTGGTTCAAATGTAAAAGTAGGGTTTACAGTTTAAGGTGAGCTCCACCATGTTGCTCCATTTACAATTTTTGCAAGTTTAAATGGTGGTGTCATGGTCATCTTGCAACTTTTAGCATTGCTCTAAGCTTCATCAATAACTTGTTTAAACTAAATTCTCCCTTGTCATCTTGCTTTTATTTCGACTTGCTTTGTCATTTTAGGATACCAAAATTGAAAATGAAAAGTATGAAGTGCAATATTTTTATTTTTTTGCAAACCATAATCTCCGAGGATAGTTGGTGGTGCAATACCTTCATGAGGGTATTGCACCATGATTTACATGTATACAAAAAAAAAATCTTACATGGTATTGTGCAAATATAAATTTCCATACATACATACATGACATGAAATGTAAATGTAAAAACTTTAATGTGTAATTGTAAATGGTTTACATTCACATTCATAACAATGGTCACAACTCACTTTTCAATGCTTCATTGTAATTGGTTGGTTTGAAAACTTTAGTTATTATTTCATTGAAACTTTTTGGTTAAATAATTGATTTATGACATTGTTATTGTTTCAAATGTGAAGGAGGTGGGGTTGTTTATTTTTTAAAAATGTAATCTTGATAATTCATTAAATGATCCTTTCCTTACACTTCATGATCATGGTGTTGACCATTTGTGATTATGTAAACTTTGAGTTACATGATTAACCATGGAACCAAGGAAGACAGAATATAAGTTTATTTTTTGGCAACATGATTCATAATGTCATGTTGTAACCAAAAAGGAGGGTGCACAATCTAATCGAACACCTTGGCAAGACACAGATCCTCACGGAGCTCAAATTTCTGAGGTCTCGAAATTGAATCACGGCCCCTGATCTTCTCTCTCTTTTAGACTCTATTCAAGATTCAATCTATATGCACACCTAGATCTTCAAACATACACAGTTTGCATTCTTGAAACATTCACTGCTCCGATCATGGAACTCAGAACTTGAATTTTATTCACAGAATGTACAGACTCGGATTGCCTTTGATCTCTGCTGATCTACCACCAATCGGACAGCTCACAGGACTTGGTCCTTTCAACTAGTGACTCTTGGTATACACATGTTCAGCAAGACCACAGACTTGTTTCCTTAACAGAATGCAACAACAAGACCCTGACAACACTTTTCTTAACTTGAAGCTTATGTACTTCAAACATTGAAGCTGCGAATATATATAAAAATGTCAAATGCACAGACAACTAAGGGCCATCCCCCCAGCATTCCTCATAGATCCTAGTAGCTCGTGCAAACAATTTCAATCTATCTTTGGTTTCTAGTCTTACTCTATTACTCCCTCAAACTATGCTTCCTAATGCCAATTACAACTGCTTGGCTGGCTACTAGCGTAGCGGAAAAAGTCTGTAACCAGTCCAATCTTCTTCCAAACCAACCAATCTACCCCTCAATCTACACATCTCTGTGACCGTTTAGCACAATCTGCCTTTGTCTTTTTCAACAACATGCTCTCCCCAAAAAAACCTTCTACTTCCTCTGCAGCTCTCTCCTTCCCACCCCCACAATTTGCCACTCCGAAACTTTTTTCCTAGCTTCTGAATTGCTAGCTCCTCCGTCGCCATGCGCTCTCCATCGCTTCAAATCATAATTGCAGCACCTCCATAAAACCCATAATTGTGCGTCGTCTTCTTCACGCGCGATGAGCTTCTTTGGTCCTCCAAAAGTAGCTGCCATGCATTCCTGCAGTAAATGAGAGTAATGCGCAACCAAACCAGTGATGGTTGCAAAAATCAGGATCAAAAACAATATAGCTCCATTGTGTGGTGACCCGCTGTTCGGTCACAATGTATTTTTAATTTGTTCATAAATGGGAAGTTAATTTGTTATGAGGGGGAATGGGAGAAGAAGATTTTATTGGTTATGTGGACTTATGATATTGTGCATATTTTAAAAATTCGTGTGTTTTAATAAATAACAACTTTTAGTTCGTCATATCTTAAAGCTCATGTTGTTATTTACACAAATGGAAAGCTCATCAAGGAGATTTGTACCTAGTGCCATATGTGGTAAGTCAATTATAATTTGGGTGTTTTTAAAATTTTGGGGTTAAGTTTTTAAAAAATACATTTAAAGTAAGAGAAGTTGGTTAAGGGCTTCAAGTTTGTTAATATGTCAAAAAAAGGTCTATTATGTCAAGGGTTTCAATTGTGTGGCAATTATGAGCATATTTGACGCACTCCCAAGTCCCTTGTTAAACCCAAAAGGGGTCCAGCTATGTCAAATTGCGGAAGTAGTTTAGGACTTGGAGCCGTTCCCAGCTTCTAGCACTAAAAGGGGGTAGAGGGGGGCATGCTGAAAGCTCAGGGATTAGACTAGGAAGAGGGACAAGCTTACTTAATAATTGGTCCTGCATCCAAATCCAACCAACAAGTTGGTTATAACTCATTCTACACCTTTTTGGTGTTTGGACAAGCCATGGGCAACTTGGACTCATTTGACTCACCACGGCCCGGACTCGGGGGAAGCCACCACCTTCCCCAATATAGTATTTTCTGCAGCTCTCCACCACACTTGCATCCAAATGGCTCTTTTTTTCGGGACTCCCAAAATGGAGTCCCGAAATTGTCCCGGTTTGGACTCCTGAGACTTTGGACGCTCATAACTTCTCGCCCCAAAGTCGGATCGGGACGAGGTCTTAGCCAAAGTTGTATCTCTCCTCGAAAGCTTTCCAACGATGTGTCACACTTCACTTGCACGCATCGGAATCGGGTCGATTCCTGACTTTTAGTGGTCGGGAGTCAAATTGCCAATTTGACTCTCGGCCCTTCTTTCGACCATAACTTGTGCTGTAGATTTCCAAATGGCTCATGCGAGGCCATTTTGGACATCTACACTTCAAGACATTTCCAACGGTATAAAAAACGTTTCAATGTGAGGTGTTTTGACCCTTACAATTGCACTTTAAATTTTTGAGAGTCCCAGAGGACTCCCAAGTCCCATTTCGGGAGTGTGACTGGCGATCACACAACTCCCTCAAAGTGGGGTTGCGACAATATTCATATTAAGAAACCTTCTTTTAGGTATGTGTTTGAATTTGAATGATGTTAATGTACGAAACAAGATGCTAAATTGTGGTTTCATGGAAAAGAAACAAAATTGATTTTTCACATATATTTTTAGTGAGAGCATTCTTAGAAACTATAAGGTATTAAATTAAGTGATTAAATTTAACTATGTTAATCTTGGTTGATCAATTGGAGTTGCATTAGTTAATTCTTGATTTTAATTCCAATTATCAAATAATTGAAATCAAATTGAAACAAATTATGAAAATCAACATAAATAAAATAAATTACATGGAACAAAAACCAATTAAAAAAAAACTAATGTGGGAATCAGGTTCAAATGCATTATGAACTTTTTTTTTATAGTTATTGTAAAACCAAATATTAAAATAAACATACACAATGTGAAAAACTTGGAAATTGGAACACATTGTTTCCTTACATTACTGCAAACACCATGACACAATTGTTGCACTATTTGGGTATTGGAAAATATTTAATATGTTTATAAAAGATGATGGAAACAAAATCAAGTTTGTGTTTTAGATTGGAAAATGACATGGAGAAAGAATGTCAATAAAAAGAGATTGGGACCAAAGTTTGTTTGTTTTTTAAAAAGAAAAGTTCATAGAAAAATTCTCTTTTGTTGACAATAGAGTAGGGAAACTTTTGTTTTTCTAATATAAATTCAACTAATTTTGCTAAAATTTAAAGAAAAATTTAGGAAAAATTTACCAAAATTTCAATATCACAAAACTGGAAAAAAAAAAACATGCAATTTTTTTTAGATAATTGATGTAATATGATAAAAATTTAGTAACTTTTATTGTATTTGCATTGAACTTGCACACCCATGTAAATGATGTGTAGAACCAGTTAAACAATAAGGAGTGTGGCAAAGCTTTTCAATTTTAGGGTTCCAATTTTGGAGTTAGAACCACAACATCAGTGACATCAAACTTGCAAAACATAATCAAGATACATAATAGTAGTGGGTTAGTATTTTCAATAACCTTTGGATCCAAAAATTTGAAAATGAAAGAACTTAATATTTTGAGTTGTTTGAAAAAATTGAAAATCAAAGAACCTTGGGTGGTGTTTTTTTTGAAATTTTTTAGAATGAAAGAACCTCTAGTTCAAGTTATTTCAAAATTTTCAAAGAACCAATGGTTTTCATGAGAGTATCGATGAAGAACCAGCAGTTTAATACAATATTATTTGATTTTTTTTTTTGAGGATCACAATTGTATACCTACTAGAACACATTCTTTGATCATTTGAAAATTGTAATTATGAAACTAGAACCCCTGGCCATGGAAACAGCTTTGGATTTATGAAGTGTACATTGTACTTTGATAGTGAAATACATCTTGAAAATGTGAAAATGAGGTAAGAATAATGAGAAAGGATATGAAAGTTTATCAATTTAATAATATATCCTTTTAATTCCCTCATATGTTCCCATATGGTTTTTAATAATTCATCCTTATTTATGTCAATCTTAATTTTGATTTTACATATAACATGGATATGAAAAGGTAATTTAATATGCACCTAATATAAGTTTTCATGTCCATGTAAGTGAATAGCAGAAAAAAAAGAGATAATTATTAGGAAAAAAGAAAAAAGTTAATCCACAAAAAAACAATGTTATTATTTCTTTTCATTTTTTTTGAAATGCTATCGAAATAATAATAATTTTAAATAATAACATAATTACAACATTACATACAAAATGGACAATTTGAAAGGTGAAACCATGAACTTTGGATAAATCTAGAAAATTAAAGAGCCACCAACCTTGAAACCAATCGAGGTTTGGTGCCATTTTGTAATAGGTACCTACCTGTCTAGGTTCATTATATATGTAGTTTAAATGATAATATGACATAAAGAGTGATGTTTAAGTATTGTGATAATAAGAGCAACCTTTCACTAGGACTATAACAACTACCTATATACCTTAACTAGTATGCATGTCCCAAAAGAACCCAAACAAGGGGTGTGTCACACTGTGGCCTTGTCATTTACATTAAAAACTATCTTAAGGCCAAAGAAGAATTATGGAAATTCAAATATTTCACCATGCAAAAATATAATCTTAAAAAAATCCTCTAAAAGAAAACAAAGTCCTTCAAGAAGATATTATAACTCTATAACTAATTTCAAGTTTCAACACAAGCCAAAATATGGTCTTTCAAAAATCCTCATATAAAAATAGAATTGTATTTACCTAAGGGCCAAAATCCCTACTCTGTAATCAATCTAAACACAATCTCCTTGCCTTGGTAGGCAAGGCCAACAAGTAGATGGCTAGTTGAATTTTAGGTACTATTTTTATTCAAAAATCAACATCTCTTGGACGATTGGTCTGAATGTAATTCCACTACAATTGTTAATTCTACTTCAGGACGTCATTCCGGGTAACTCAACAATTCCGCATCTGGAATATATTCCACCAGATGCGGACAGACGTAAAATATACTGTTCAATTCCGGACGCTCTGTAACGTCTTCCTCCTTGCGTGGTCTGCGAACCCTAGAATCGGGCCGTTGCTCGCTTCCTGCTCACTACACTCGTGTTAGGGTTTGAGCGGTTTCTGCGCTCGCTCTTGTCGCGCTCACCGACCCTTCTGTACCTTCGTTGTTGCCTCCCCTCTCTCTCCCCCTGTGTTTTCTTCTTTCTGCGTCCCAGTCGGTTGCCTCTCATCTTCTTTGAAGTGCTGAGAGTTTTTCTGGCCACGCGTAATTTCTTCTGTCATTGCTTTGATCTCCGAGTTTCAACGGGTTCAAATCTTTTTCTGCTTAGTTTTCGGTTTGAATCACTTGTTGTTCCTCGTTTTAGCGGCGGAGGAAGGGTTTGGATCTCGATCTGCTTTCGTTCTCGACTCTTCTTCTTTCGCCGGAGCTCGTGTTTTCCGCTGCTTTTTTGGTTTGCCGTGCACTTCAAGCCTTTTCTTACCGTTTTGCTAGAGGGTTTGAAGAATCCTATAAATTAGAGTGTGGCAGTTTTGTTTTCTCTTTCTCGCTGTGTCCTCTTGCTTTCTACTTGTTTTCTTTTTTCTTTTTGTTCTTTTTTGGTCTGAGAGGATTATTGTTTTTTCTGCTACTGCTTCGCTTAGAGGTTCTTTCGGCGTCTGGCAATGACGTCGGAAAGGAAGCGGAAACTGAGCCTGTTCGACGTCGTGGATGACGGAAACACGTTGGCAAAGACAAAGTCTAATGGCTTTCCTACGCTTAACCCTTATACCAACAGGCCTTACTCAGCGCGATTTTATGAGATTCTGGAGAAACGGCGAGAGCTGCCTGTTTGGCAGCAGAAGCAGGAGTTCTTAGACACCCTTGCCAAGAATCAAACTATGATTCTCGTCGGAGAGACCGGTTCTGGAAAGACAACGCAGGTATGGCTTTTCTTCTGCCTGGATGAGGACTGCACATTATTGTAGGAAATCCTGGAACGTGCCTTCTGGTCCACTACTCGTTGGGAAGTCAGGTAGCTTTGAATGCCATATTGGTTTGCAAACAAAGACATCCCTCCAGCTATGAGAAACTGTAACAGTGCTTGGAGTATAGTTTTCTTGAACCTGAAGGTTGAAATTCCATTTCTCCAGGACCAACACATACATAGAGACATGTTGGGAAGCATTGAGCCCATGTTTAGAACTTCATTTTAAGATGGATATTGTGTTTGACATTATGCAGATTCCACAATTTGTGTCAGAGGCTGGCTACACAAACAACAGAAAGCAAGTGGCATGCACACAGCCTCGGAGAGTGGCGGCCATGTCAGTGGCACGGCGTGTTTCTGAGGAGATGGACGTGAGCATTGGAGATGAGGTCGGTTACAGCATTCGGTTTGAAGACTGCAGTGGGGCCAAGACTGTTCTCAAGTTTGTTCAAAACCCTCTCTTTGTAGTATCTATTTTCTGAAGAGTGGGTTTGTGTCATATTGAAGGTGCATCATCATCAATGCATGCTTGGGCTTTCTTTTTCTTTCGATCTCAGATATTGAGAAAGTTTGAGCCCTCACATTTGATTGATGTCCTGCCTGCAGGTACTTGACAGATGGTATGTTGTTGAGGGAGGCAATGACAGACCCTTTACTAGAGCGATATGCGGTCATCATAATTGATGAGGCTCATGAGCGGACACTGGCAACTGATGTTCTATTTGGTCTTTTGAAAGAAGTCCTGAAAAACAGACCGGATCTGAAGCTAGTGGTCATGAGTGCTACTTTGGAGGCCGAGAAGTTTCAGTCTTATTTCAATGGAGCCCCACTCATGAAAGTCCCAGGAAGGTTGCATCCAGTTGAGATATTCTACACCCAAGAGCCTGAGAGAGATTACCTTGAAGCAGCAATTCGCACAGTTGTACAGATTCACATTTGTGAGGCTCCAGGAGACATCCTTGTATTTTTAACTGGAGAGGAGGAGATTGAAGATGCTTGTCGGAAGATAGCACGGGAGATTCAGAACCTTGGTGATCAAGTTGGACCTGTGAAAGCTGTTCCTCTCTACTCCACTTTGCCTCCATCTATGCAGCAGAAAATCTTTGACCCTGCACCTCCCCCCCTGAAGGAAGGAGGCCCTCCAGGCCGAAAGATTGTGGTGTCTACGAACATTGCAGAAACTTCTTTGACCATTGATGGGATTGTCTATGTGATTGACCCTGGCTTTGCAAAACAAAAGGTGTATAATCCTCGTATCCGTGTTGAGTCCTTGCTGGTGTCACCTATCTCTAAGGCTAGTGCTCATCAAAGAGCTGGTCGTGCTGGCCGTACACAACCAGGGAAATGCTTTCGACTTTACACTGAAAAGAGTTTTCAGAATGATCTTCAACCTCAAACATACCCTGAGATCTTGCGATCAAATCTGGCAAACGTTGTGCTGACACTAAAGAAGCTGGGAATTGATGACCTTGTTCACTTTGATTTCATGGATCCTCCTGCTCCTGAGACACTAATGAGGGCTCTAGAGCTTCTGAACTATTTGGGAGCACTGGATGATGATGGGAATCTGACAAAGCTTGGACAGCTAATGAGCGAGTTTCCTCTGGACCCTCAGATGTCAAAAATGCTGGTGGTTAGCCCAGAATTCAATTGCTCCAATGAGATACTCTCTATTACTGCCATGCTCTCAGGTATTGTGGTCCCACCCTTCTCTTCGGTTGTATTTTTGCTGGTGATTGAGCAGGAACGTTTGGGAGAGATTAAGTCCAAAGCATTTATTTAGCTGCTTTTTCTGTTGTTCATATAGTTTGGACGAACCAGTAAAGAGGAATCTTCATGGGTATCAACATACAGATTACGTCCTCAGGTGTACTGTCAGTGAGCATAACCTTTTCCCCCCAATCAACCTCACTTGCAGGGTGAGAGGTTTGATGTCCTAAATTGAGGTCATAAATAGCTGTGCAATTCTTTAGTATTATGGAGGTTTTGCTAAGCTGTTTGTTGACAGCCATTGTCATTTCTAAATCCCAAAAGTGGTCAGTATTCGTGAGCATGGGAAGAGGCTAGCATGGATTCTTCCTTTGTTTTAGCCTTTTCCGCTGCACTTACTCTCCCTGCAAGGAGGTTTTCCAAATTGATCACTCAGGTCATTGATAGTGAAATGCATAGGAGTTACGTTATGGTAGCGGTTATGATGTTGATAGAGTGTAAAGCAGTGTTGCAGAGTCATCTCAGCGTGCATCATTTTCTTCGGCTGTCCGCACTCTCTGCGTCTGCTGACCTTCCGTGGTGCTGCTTCCCTCACCCTGTG